>TARA_R100000805_G_scaffold566_1_pt1 | contig 25447 bp, 20 predicted proteins | sample TARA_R100000805 | Tara Oceans TARA_R100000805 (sample SAMEA2622832) | marine metagenome | biome: marine biome (ENVO:00000447); feature: surface water layer (ENVO:00002042); material: "saline water (ENVO:00002010), including plankton (ENVO:xxxxxxxx)" | depth 5 m
AGAGTGGATTCGGCAGACTCTAGTATTTCAACTAACTCTTCCAGTATCACTGCGAACTCAGGATACTTTGAATCAAGAGTAGATTCCGCAGATAGCAGTATCACTGCGAACTCAGGATACTTTGAGTCTAGAGTTGACTCAGCAGATAGCAGTATCACTGCGAACTCAGGATATTTTGAATCAAGAGTAGATACTAATGCCGATGATATTGTTGTTGTTTCTGGTTTGACCGGAGGTGGGGGCGATGTTTCGGGCGATACCTTTGCAACAGACTTAAAAATAGGTAGAGACTCTCAAAACCTAGTTGACTTTGCTACAACAGATAATAAGATTATACTTAGAGCAAATAATGTTAACCAAGTTAGTTTGGTTGATAACGTGTTTGGTCCAGAAGCAGATAGTGATGTTGACTTAGGTACTACCAGTGTTCGTTGGAAAGATGCCTACATTGATAGTATAACAACTACCGGCAAGATAACCGCTGGAGGTTCTATCAACCAAGCTCCAAACACTGCTACCGATGGTGGTATTGTAGATATTGATTGCAGTGCTGCAAACTATCATGAAATACTTATGAACGCAGATGCCACAAGAATTAACTTCACAAATGTAACCGCCGGTCAGAGAGTTATAGTTAGATTCAAACAACATAGTTCGCATATTGACTTGAACTCTAGTGAAGGATTTAATGATGTAGATGTTAACGGTGGTAATGCCACTATTAAGTGGGCTGGAGGTATTGTGCCTACCTTGACAGAATCAAACAATGCCGTTGATGTTTATGGATTTATATTTGAAAGCACTGTAACAAATGTTATGGCGTTTATTATTGGTCAGGATATTAAATAATGGCTAGGAATTTAAGAAACCACGTTGTAATTATAGCTACAGTAGAAGCATACAATGAGGGTTCCGTTACGGGTTCTGGCCCTAACTATGTAATAGCATACGATTCGGGTCAAGACATAAGCGCAGCAAAGGTTGGTCAATTTGCATACGTGGAAAAAAGAACTGCGGGAGCGGGAACTAGTAGCACTGTTGCGTCTACGTATGTTTACTTGATAACAGCAATCGGTGAAACCGGAGAGTTTGGGGATCAACCTGAAATGACTTTGAAATACATTTACGATACGGCAGGATTAGGAGACGATTCTCCTGCCGACCTATATCGAGGAGGAGGGAGTTCTGGTTCGCCTCAAATTGCAGACCACAAAGTGGTAATGGTTCTAGGGGAAGCCTTTAACGTTTTTATATAGGATTAATAATGTCGGCTAAGGAATGCCAATGCCCTCAAGCGGGGTATTGTGAATATTTTAGACAGGAAATGACATACAGCCCACCAAACTGGCAGTGGTGTCAAGGTGCTAGTGAAGAAGAAAGAGCAAGTTATAAGATAGATTGTGATAAAAAGCACGATAGAAGAAAATTAGTTCTTGATGGCAAATATATTACTAATCAACAGTTGATAAAAGACTGTGTAGATTATCTTATACCAAAAATAGCTAACCTAAACATAAAAGGAATTGCGCCAGTTCCAAGGTCTGGATTTTTACCTGCAAGCTTTTGCTCTGTTATGCTTAACCTTCCTTTGTATTCTATACAAAAAGACGGTTCTGTTGAACCTATGTCTGGAGTATGTAAGTTTGGCGGAAAGAGAATGGAGAACCATAAAGATTTAGACGGCAAGATTTTGGTTTTAGACGATACGGTATATGCAGGTAATTCATTAGCCCCTATAAAAAAACAACTAGGTAGAGATAATTTTCTATTTGGTTCTTTATATGTACACCCTTCTTCGTTAAAATTAGTTGATCTGTATGGTAAAGAGTTACCACCTCCACATTTATTAGAGTGGAATTTTTTTAATAGTTCTTACATTAGTCAGTGTTTACTTGATTTCGACGGAATACTATGTCCTAACGTTCCGTATCAAATTGCTAAAGATGAAGAAAAATATATTGATTATATAAAAAATGTAGAACCTTATCATCACAGGTTGCCAAAGGTACATACGTGTAAGGGTATAGTAACAGCAAGGCTTGAAAAATACAGAGACGAAACAGAAGAGTGGTTGGAAAAACACAAAGTAAAATATAGATTTCTTAGAATGTTTCCTAGCGAAAGACAGCAAGAGAGAGATGCTAATCATGCAGTAGAAGCTGCTAAGTTTAAATCAGATGTTTTGCGCGAAGTTGATGCTCATTTTTTTATGGAGAGCGAAAAACTTGAGGCGCAACTTATGAGATCTCAGAGCGAAAGGCTTATAATATGCCCAGAAGAGGGGTCGTTTAAATGAAGCCGCTAACGCCTGTTATACAATTTGATGATACTTTACCTCGTCAAAATTCAGACATTGCTGTTTGTGTAATTCCAGCTAATGATGTCGCCGCAAAGCAGCTTGATGTAACGAGACCAAGTATATTAAACTATGCTAACTCTTGTGGTGCTGACTACGTTGAGCTAAATGGAGATCTGTCTTCAGGCTGGCCTATGTCTAATAAGTATAGATTAAAACAAGTAATCGAAAAATATGAACACACCCTGTACTTAGATTGTGATATTGTAGTTAAAGAGGATTCACCAAATGTGTTTGATATATTCAATAAAGATAAAATATCCTTAGTAGATGAATTTCAAATATTAAAGAATTCCTACCATAATACTTTATTTAAATCCTTTTGTTATGAAAGGTTTTTAATTTTAGAAGACTATCCACACTTATGTAAAAACAATAGAAATATTCAGCCAAACAATGGTATGATGTTTTTCCCTAAAAAGTTTGCTGATAAATACTCACAACCAGAAAAACCCTACTATAAATTATGGTGCTTTGATCAGGATTATCTTATCCTGAACCTAAATGAAGACGACTTTGAATTAGTTAATTGGAGATACAACCTAGAGTTTATAGACTTTGAGTTCTGGTCTAAGATTGAAGACGCTTATTTTGTACACGTAAATGGTTGCAGGCCAATTCACTACAGGATAGATCTTTTAGAAAGAATAGCTCAGGGTAATTACGAATATTTTCCACAGCCCGAAATAGACCACCAAGAAATGTTCAGACCATTCTGGAGGGAGACGTGCTAATAAATAACTCTAAAAATATTTTAGTTTGGCAACCCTTCAAGAACTACAGTACGTCTATCGCTAATTATTTAACGAGCTATAAGGTGTTTGGTGTTGATAAGTTTGTTTTTGTTCAGGGTCCAGTGCCATACCTACCAAACGATGTCGCCCAGCCAGAACATGAGCCAGCTTTAGGGCATACAAACTGGTTCTCCAAAAGGGCTACAAATTACACTAAAGTTCTTCCAATTAGAAACCCCTACGACAGAGCGCTTAGTCAGTGGAAACATGCGCTTAAAAGCAACAGCGAACTTAGCTTTGACGATTGGTTGATGGTTCATTCCAAGCAATTGATAAAGTTTCCAGTAACAAAGATATACAAATATGATTATTTGTTAAAAGTAGAAGATGTAGAAAATGGATTGCGTGAACTAAATCTTTTTAAAGAACAACACGCTTTCCCTCATAGCAATAAGTCTGACGATCTCGACTTTACTCTAACACAATACCACAAAGATATGATATACTATTTACATTATAGTGATTTTCTGGAAGGCGGATACGAGAAATGAGATTGCTCGACAAGTCTTTATTTGCGCCAATATTTGAAGATTTAAAAGGTCTTAGGGTTGGGATTGTAGACGGATTTGGTAACGTTGGTGATGATTTACTGTACTTGGCTACTAGGCGGTTTTGTCAAGAGTTTGGCGTTGACCACTTCACAGTAAACGCTTTGGCGGAAGATAGTATACCCAAATGCGACAAGTTATTACTTTTTGCTGGTGGGAATGTAGGCTACCCAAAGTGCGCAGCTATAAGAAAAAAGGCTTTTGAGTCTGGAATACCCTGCTGGATGCTACCTCAATCGGTGTTTAAGAAAGAAGATTTACCGTTTGAAAGATTATATTTCAGGGATTCTGTCAGTAGAGATATAATAGGGAAGGGAGATATAGTGCCAGATTTAGCGCTAGGATTTGATTTTCCAGAAGTTATTTGCGAAAAAAGTGGAGATGAAACATTCCTTAGAAAAACCGGAGAAACTGTATTTCAATATATAGCACCGCCCGAAAGAAAAGACCCTGCTTTCTTTTGTCATACACCCCAGCAATACTGGCAATATGCAGCAACATTATCTTCCGTAAAAACCGATAGGCTTCATTTTGCTATTTGCTCTCTGGCGATGGGGGTAAAAACTACTCTACTTCCAGTGTACTACCACAAGAATAAAACTATGCATAATGAGTATTTAAATGATCTTGGCTGTTTTTGGTCAGATTCAGTGTATAATATTAATGTTAACCCGGTCTTATAAAGGAGAAATTATGGCAGAATTTAGAATAGAAATTGTAGATTCAGATGTGGGTAGAGTCTTGACATCTTTGGCTGAAAATTATCGCAGACCAGATCAGGTGAGCAACCCAGAATTTGATCCACTGCAACCAGTTTCTGAGGATAACCCAGAAATGATTGATAACCCAGAAACCCTTGCTCAATTTGGAAACAGGATGGTGAGAGAGTTTTTATCAGCAAATGTAGCAGCTTACGAAGTTAGATTGGCAAAACAGCAAGCAGCTAACTCTGTAGATACAAGCGTCACGATTAACGACCCAGCAATATAATGTTTATTGGCACATGTTATAGCGAACTTCCGATATGCACGTCTGAAGAAATGACAGCTACTTTCAATGGAGACGTTGTAGAATATGAAGTTTTTATAGATCAAGAATTGTCAAAAAATATTTCATTAAAACAAAAATCTGCTCATGACGTGTATATTAATACAGAGAAGCAATATACCGCGACTGTAGAAAAGCAGTTAGAATACGATATTCATATAGAAAAGCAAGTAGATTTTACTCTGGAAAATTAAATGCCTAGCGAAATACATAAAGATGATGTTGGAACTAGATTCCAATTAACCGTAAAAGACGGGGCCGATCTTGTAAATATCTCTGGTGCTACGTCGTTAAGGGTAGATATAAGAAAACCTAGTGACACTGTAATAAATAGATCTGCCTTGAGATTTGACGATGGGAGCGCCCTTTCCGGGGTTATGTATTACGATACGGTGGTTGGAGACATAGACGAGGTTGGTAACTATAAATTGCAAGGTGTTGTTACTTTACCAAGTGGGACGTATCATACAGACATTCACACTTTTAAAGCACACTGCAATCTATAGGGGTAATTATGTCTTGGCAAGGTCAAATGAGTACTGTGGTTAGGCATCTAATAAATGATACCGATTCCGCAAGTTACAAATTCACCGACAAAAGAATAGAAACGTCAATACTAGTTGCTGCTCAACTGGTTATAATTGAGACAGATTTTGCAAACACCTATGATATAAACGTAGAGGCTTGTTTATTGTCTCCAGATCCAACTGAAACCGACACAAAAGACAATGATTTTCTAGCTTTGGTTTGCCTTAAAACCGCCTGCATCATACTGGGTGGTGATATCAGGAGCGAATCTGGTAATGCAATCTCTATCAAAGATGGCCCTTCCGCCATTGACTTGAGGGGAGTTACCCAAACCTTAGCTGTACTATACAAAGACATGTGCGAAAAGTATGAAAACATGTTATTCGCGTATGAATCTGGCGAGTCTTCGATTAACGGACAAGCAATCCTTAGTCCTTACTCTCCCGGTTCTGATACAATCACACGACACGGCGTAGATCACAGATCCGGCGGATATTTTAATTATTAGGAGTAAATTTAATGCCTACAATTCAAGATTCTGGAGCAATATTAACTAGCATATCAGCCGACTTAGCTGATAATAACGCCGGTTTGATTAGTGCTGAAGATGTAAGACACAACATGGAAGATGCTGTTGCTTCTGTTGGAAAAATAATGTCACTTTCTAACACGGAGGACGTGTATTATTTCCAAAATAACGTTAAAGTTTCTGGAGATGGTGCTGGCGAAAAGAGACTTATAACTGAAGGTGGAATCCAATTTCCTAACACTCCTGTTGACTACCACCCTACTCTGGCAAACAATATTCAGCTAGAACCTTATCCGGGATCTGGTAAGCTTGACCACAACCACCTAACAAACAGGACTGGAGATAGCAACGATTGCCATCCGCAATATCTACTTGAAGCCGGTGGCAGCACCGGCGGTATGCGTGGAAATCTAAGAATGAGACAGAATGGCGTAGATCCACATTGGATTGGCCCCTCTGGAGTTGATGATGAAGGTCTTCAGTTTACTTATAGTGGCGCAGTGCCTGTTATCAACGCTCGCGCTAGAATTGTTTATGCAGATGGCTCTACACACCAAGACGTTAATGGGTCTGGAACCGCAAAGGGCATTGCAAAAGCTTGGTGTAATTTTGATGCCAGCGGTACAGCGGCAGCTTTACCTGTAGTTAGATCTTCCTATAACATTGACAGCGTGCAAAGAATTAGTAAAGGTGTTATCAAAATCACTTTTGCTAGTGGTATCTTTGCTGATAATAACTACGTGGCGATTGGAAACAGTAACGCCAACACTGGTAGCGGAACCTTTGACGCTTTTGATATAAATAGTGTTGGTTTAATGTTAAGAGAGGGAGACGACGCAACCGCTCTTAGAAGTATCCACTATGTCATAAGAAGTGATGACAATGACTTGGTTGACGCTGAACTAAATGACTTTGTAGCTTACGGATTAGGTCCAGATACTGTAGCAGATGCATCCCCAACGGTAAGTTAGATAAATGGAAGACGTTACACTTTTCGACAGAATAAAAGAAACTACTCATATCACAGGCACTTCTGATGTTATATTAGAAGGCGCTGTGGCTGGGTTTAGTGCTTTCCTTGACTACTTACCTTTAAGTGGTCATACTTTTTATGCAATTACGGATGGCTCTAAATATGAAGTTGGTTCTGGTACTTTGTTTCAAGTTGGAACTGATATTAAGCTTAGTAGGAATTCTGTTCGTTCATCTGAGTCAGATAATTCAAAAGTTAGCTTTGTAGACAACGGATTGAAAGAGGTATACGCCACTTATCCCGGAGTCTTTGGTGTTGTTTCTAACCCTTTTGATTCAATTTCATCAGCTAGAAAAACTAGCATTAGCTACTGGTCCGGTGCGCAAACTTTAGATAGTGATCCTGATTTGGTCTGGATAGAAGATAGCGGAAGAGTAGGTATAAATACACGCGATCCAAGAGCAGCCTTAGATATTGAGGGTAACAATAGCACTTCAACTCTTAGGGTTTCTGGAATTACACTCGGCGCCTCTGGTATTGATTTTGTAGAGGTTGGCGTTGGTTTTTCAACAGGAAGACAAAGAGAGCCATTTTTTAGAAATAGATTATCTTCTCTAGCAAGCGGTATTTTAGAGTTGTCTGGAGTAGTAAAGGAAGAAATTCATTTTAGACATCAAACTGCTGGCACATTTCTTGGTGTAACTTCTGGTGAGTGTCCAGCAGACTGTGGCGATAAACATCCTATATTTAGAACATTAGAAATACAAGATATACCAAACCTTTCAGGTTTATATGTAACACAAGACCAAAGTGCAGATAAAGCTCTTGGCAATGTAGCTTTTTATAAAGAAAACAAACATATTACATACTCAGATTCTTTAAGGCTGGACACTTCAACAAATCCAGATGAGTTTCATGTTAGCGGTACGATTAAATTCAAAAACATGTTAGTCTCAGATAGTGGCATTGGTGGATACACCGATAATACAATCGTTAATAATAATGGGTTGCTAGTTGTTCCAACTTACGACACGGTTGCTGATATTAGTGGTGTTAAGGGAATTCCTGAAACAAATGTTGGTGCAATAGCTTTTGCGAGCGGTGATAGTTATATTATGATAGCCAACGGTAACGGTTGGGTTAGTGGTCAATTAATTTAATTCGGAGTCAAATAAATGTCAAATTCGGTTCAAAAAGTTATTAATTCTAACGGTTTCAAGGAGTTTGGTGGCGTTTCTTACACCAATCTTAACGGAAACACGCAGTCTATGTCTGCGCAATTAACTAATTCTGCGTTGCCTACAGATGGTGACTATGAATTTAGCACAGATCCTTCATTTATTCCTGTTAGTGGATTTACGGGTCAAACCACTTTGGTTGAAGGTGTTGCTGGTAAGCAAATATCTGTTATGAGCTATACCATAATTTTAGATTCGGCATCTACATTCCAGATTTTTTCTTCTGGAATTGATACCGGGGCAAGAACTGCCATCAGTGGCCCTATGGCAATAGCTGCAAATGGCGGCGTATCTGCTAACGACAACGATATTATGTACAGAACTGCATCTGGTGAGAGCTTGGTTGTCAACAGTTCTGCTGGAACCTTTGGCGGTCATATGGCTTACAAAATAGGTTAATTAAATGCCAATAACTATACCTCAGTCTGTATTCGATAAATATTATGACGTAGTTGACTCCACGTTTAATATATTTGGAGTTACATGTCAATTGGTATACATTGAGCAGATAGAAATTATTGACAACACTTATGACAATATACCTGATAACAGGTCTGTAAATCCACACAGACGACCTAACGGAAACTACAAAAGAAACAATAAGACTATCAAAGAAGTAGAAAAGACCGAAGATATAAAGATAAAAGTATACTGGAACAGGAGAGACTGGGTAAAAGTTGGTGGTAATATAGTAACACCAGACAACGGAATCCAAACAATATTTTTTGCCACCGACCTTCCAAAGTTTCAAAAAGCAAAAGAGTTAATTGTACACAAAGACATTAAAGAGAGCAAGGAGTCAAGATTTCAGACTATAGGCGAACCTTTTCCGATGGGCATTGGTCTAACTAGGTACTACGGCTGTTTCTGGGAAAGAGTATGAATTTAAGATTAGTAGACCCGATTGCGAAAATAGAGAAAGACATAAAGTCCGCTCTTGTTCGTGATTTAAATACGTACTTAAATAAACGCAAAGGCGCTGCTGTAGACAAATTAAGAAAAGCTGCAAAATTGTTTATTTTAAATCAACCTGAAATGGCAAGTCTAGAGGGGGGTGGCGTACCTTATAGTTTGAACTCATTGTTTGGAATACCAAGAGGTTCAGATGTATCTGCTGTAAACGCAATAGCGGATGCCGTGTCGAACTCTATACAAATAAGTTTTTCAAAAATAGACCAAAATTTTAAGGGCGGTTTGACATTTAAGATACAACCTGAAGATTTTCAAAATTTACTTGCTTTACCTCAAGGTCATGTTCTTACACAAAAGGGTTCAGATTTACATTGGCTTGATTGGCTTTTGACGAAAGGAGATTCTGTTGTAATTGCTGGATATCAGTACGATGCGCAGGGTAGTGGCAGATCTGGTGCTGGTAGAATGGTTGCAGGTAATTCATTTAGAGTGCCACCTTCATTTTCTGGCACACAGGCTAATAATTTTGTAACTAGAGCATTTGAAGGCAAAGAAAAGGAAATAGAAAGTATTATGTCCGAGGTGTTCAAATGACTACTAATTTAAAAGGCTTTACAAACGTATTTCAATATACGCTAAATAATGATATTTTAGATGGTCTAGTTGAATTTTTTGATTATGGGCTACTTCAAAAAGGTAATTATTTTAACGTAACCCTTGGTGAGCAAGCCCCTAACGGTGAAGATTACAGCAAATTAAGATCTGTTTCAGAGCCAAGGTTTACAGATGGTCAAGCTTGGGAGGGATTTAGATCTAACTGGATTTGGCAATCTGGAATAACTAACACACCTTTACCAATTACCACAAACAACGATGGAACACCCGGAATATCCGGCGTTTATGTTGACGACACTTTTTATGCTCATGATACAACTGGGACTTATGCGCATTATGTTGACTATCATAACGGGAGGATTGTTTTTGACACTGCAATTCCGACTGGATCTAAAGTTCAAGCGGAATATAGTTACAAATGGATAAATGTAACTTATGCCTCTAATTTACCTTGGGTTAGGCAAATTCAGCAAAATTCAAATCAACCGGATACTAATTTTATTGATGGTAAAGATTCTGACGTACAAATACCACCAGAGTCTAAGATTCAACTACCAACTATAGCTGTAGAAGTAGTTCCCAGTAGGAGGTTTAAAGGATATCAACTGGGAGGCGGTCAATACGTCTACACGGACGTTTTGTTTCATTGTATAGCGGAGGACGAAATAACCAGAAATGCTCTTGTTGACATTGTTTCATTGCAAAACGATAAAACTATATCACTATTCAACACAAATAAGATACATGAAGACGGCGTATACCCCCTAGATTACAGGGGTTCAGCAGTCTCAGGAGCAAAAGAATACCCAGAAATAGTTTTGTCACAGGATTATAATGGAGGAAATTTACGCCTAACTAATGTTCAGGTTCAGGACATGATTGCTATAAATTCCAACATTTATGGAGGAATTGTGCGAATGACTACAGAAGGCATAAAAGCAAACATTTAACTTTTTAGTGTATAATTTAATATAATTTAATCCACCGACAGGAGAGATTTAATGGCGACTACAAATTTAAGTAATGATAGAGTATTTTACGCAACACAGGCCGTTGCTATTGCACCTAGAGGTACTAGTCCGGGAGACTACACAAAATCTCTCGTTGCTCATGGTGTTCAAAGTATTGGTATTACAACTAACTTTAACCTAGAACAAGTTTTTGAGCTTGGTCAGCTTGAGATTTATGAAAACGTAGAAGGTATTCCAGACGTTGAAGTAACTATGGAAAAAGTTGTTGATGGATATCCACTTCTTTATCACATGGCAACAACTGGAAATTCTAGCGATGCAATCAGCGCACAGGCTAGTGGTCAATTCCTTCCTAGATCCAAAAAAAGATGTGACGTTAGACTTGGCATTTATGAAGAAGAAAAGGGTAACAATGTAGGCGCTACTGCTCCTTCCGGTATAGAGTCTGTTGGACAGGGTAAACAGTCTACAGAAGTTTATCTTTCTGGAATGTTCTTGAACTCTGTTAGCTACAACGTTCCTGTCGATGGTCCAGCTACTGAAAGTATCACTTTAGTTGGAAATAATAAGCAATGGTTACATAGTTCTTTGCTTACAAAGTCCAGCGGTATTGAGCCGTTTGGTAGGATGGCACTTGTTAGCTCTGGCACTGGTGGTGGTGTAGGTAATCCTAACTTGCCTATGGCTGAATTTGACGGTACTGATGAGCCACTTGCTAGAACTGCTGCTCACGCAACGCAACCCGCTCCCGTGGCTAGTGGTGGTGTTCAAAGACGCGAAGATGTTCTTCTTGAATTCTCTACCCTGCCACAATCTATTCGTGGGGTTGATGGCGCTAACATCGGAAACGGCTTTGCTAATGGGCTTCCGATTGTTCACATTCAAAGTTTCTCATGCAGTACGGACCTTGGTCGTGAAGACGTTCTTGAGCTTGGTAGGAAAAACCCATATGCTAGAACGGCTAACTTTCCAGTAGAAGTTACTTGCGACATCGAAGCAATTACTGTAGAAGGTGATTTTGTTAACGCACTTGAAGATGGTGATGCATCATTAAACTTTACTAAAAACTCTGGTGAGAATACTCCTGACGAAACAATCAAACTTTGTTTGCGTGGCGGTCAAGTGTTTGACCTTGGTTCAAGAAACAGACTGTCAAGTGTTAGTTATGGAGGAGGTGACGCTGGTGGAGGAAATGCTGCTTGCACCTACAGTTATACTAACTTTAACGTTTTTGAAATCAGACACTGGCCCTCTTTGTCTGGAAAAACTGCAACACAAGCTCACTGGTAAGATACTGCTTGTGGTTACATTAGGATTTTAAAGGACATTAACATGAATAACGAAAACTCCCGTGACGAGGTTCTGCATGGACTTATCTGAGCGGGAGTTTTTAGTTTTTAGGATACGATCTGGCATATATAAAGTGCCTTACAATAAATTTAATATAAAAGTATTGACACCCACAATAGAAGAAGAGTTTGAGTCTTGTGAGGTTTATGAGCGTTCATATTACGAATCTATGAATGACGACATAATGACTCAAGAAGAATGCACCGAGTGGATGTTAGAAAATGGACTATGGACATACGAAGAAGACTTAAAAATAAAGGAAGTAAACAAGGAAATAGAAAATTTAAAGATAAATGTATATAAGAAGTTTAACAACGGAAAATTAAGAGAGTCGGCTAGAATTTATCTAAGGGCCGCAGAAGAGGGGCTGAAGCAGATGGAAAATAAAAAGAACGCCTACTATGGCAATACCTGCGAAGGAATTGCGCAGCTAGATAAAAGCATGTTCTTGCTTGAAGCTTGCAGTTATGTTGGCGGCGAGAAGCTAGATCCAGATTCTGTAGAACTGAATGATTTATTAAATAAGTATTACTCTCTAATACTAAAAGAGGGCGACTGTAGAGAAATTGCCAGATCAGACCCTTGGCGTTCAATATGGAGTTTAAGAGAAACCAACACTTTTAATCTTTTTAACAAGACAAATAGAGAACTATCTGTAGATCAAAGAAATTTGTTAATTTGGTCTAGAATGTATGATAATATACAAGAGTCAATGGAATGCCCCTCTGAGAAAGTTATTGAAGATGACGATGCGCTGGACGGCTGGTTTATTGAACAAAGAAGAAAAAATGAAAGAGAAAAAGCCGTTGGTGTAATTGAAGATTCTATACAAAATGATAAGATTAGAAACTCGCAAGAAATTATAGTATTTGCAGATAATCAAAAAGATGCACAAAATGTTCATGAAATGAACTCTACAACATCAAAGGTTATAAAGAAAGAAAGAGAACAAGTTATTAAACAAAAGGGTTCGGCAGTTGACTTAGACTTTGCGGATCAAAAAATGAGATTAGGAAATATGGCTCATGAGAAATTTAAAAACAATTTTAGGAGATAGATATGGAAAACTTTGACGACTTGATTCAAAATCAGGTCGAATATAAATCTATAAGAGACCAAAAATATAGGTCGGACTCCAAGGAGAGGTTAGCCAAGATATTAAAAAAGAAAGTTCAAACAACTATGATTGGCGCTCTTAGTTCTATAGAAGAACATTTTGGTTTTCTTTGGGACTTTGAAGGGGAGATGTCGGAACAACAAAAATTGATGTATGATCTTTACCAAAAACTAAGGTCAGAAATACTTGATAAGGGTAATACTCAAGCTAGAAATGTGGATGCTGAGTTAAGTCAATATGACATTAAATGGCTAAGATATTCTGTTAATATTCCAGTTAAGGAACCTAAATCGGAGGAATAAGATGAAAAGACTAGATAGAGAAGTAATAAAAGAAGACGGAACCAAGGTAGAAATCTATGTTAGAAAACCTACCAATGGTGAACTAACTCGCGCAGAAAAGGTCAGGGTTAAGAGTTGGAGTAGATTTAAATCTGATCCAGATATTATGTCCAAGGTACAGTTAAAACGGTATCTAGAAGAGCGGAAAATCTGGGATAAAGACAAACAAAAAGAAAGTTTGGCTTTGGAAAAGTCTATTAATGCACTACAAGATAAACTAATTAGACCCGGAAAAAGAAAGGTTAAGCTATCTGAGGCCAGAAGTATAGCAATTGAATTACGTAAAAAAAGGGTAGAATATAGAGATCTTCTTTCCGAGAAAATAGAATTAGAGTCTAATACTACGGAATCCCTCGCAGATAATGCCCGATTTGACTTTCTTGTTACCTGTTGTACATTTTATAAAGATACCAACGAAAAGGTGTATAATAGCGTAGGAGATTATGAGAATGATTCTACAGATACCGCATTTACCGCAGCAGCAGCTTTGGGACAATTGATGTACAATCTTACGGATTCTTTTGAGGCAACTTTGCCAGAGAATGACTTCTTGATTAAACAAAAATTAGCTGACGGGGAAAGTTTGGCACTAATTGATTTTGACGGTAATTTAGTAGATGAAGACTTTAATGTTATTCTTAAAAAAGAAGAACTTAACGCTGAAGCACCAAAGGTTCAATATGAAAACGATTTGAGACCAGCGGCAAAGAAAGCTCCAGCTAAAAAAGCTCCAACGAAAAAGACTACAAGAACCAAAAGCACAACGGATAGTTAGATTGGATAGTGTGGTCATTATTAACTAAGGGAAATCATGGCTTCACGATTCGTTTTAACCGCGCAAGTACAATTACAAGCGCCCACTAATACTCGTCAGGTTGTAAACCAAATACAACGGCAGTTAAGGGGCGTTAATGCACAAATTAATCTAAAAGGGGGTCAACAGGCTTCCCGGCAGGTTAATAACTTAAATAAAGCCACCAAGCAAGCAACAACGCAAGCCAATAAAATGGGCAAGGCTTTTGGTGCGTCTATACGTAGGTTTGGTGCGTTTACTATTGCTACTAGGGCAGTTAGTCTTTTTACAAGCGGGTTGGCTAATGCAACCAAAGAAGCGATTGCTTTTGAAAGAGAGATGATCAAGATCTCTCAGGTGACTGGGAAAACTATGGCCCAGTTGAAAGGTCTTGAAAATACAATTACAGAACTAGCTACATCTTTAGGTGTTTCTAGTAAGTCTATCTTATCTGTCGGTAGGATCTTATCTCAAGCTGGTATACAAGCAAGCGATTTAAAAGTCGCACTTAGAACTCTGGCTAAAACAGAATTAGCTCCAACCTTTGATGATATAACAAAAACTGCCGAGGGCGCTGTTGCTATTCTTGCTCAGTTTGGCAAGGGCGTGGGTGAGCTAGAAAGACAGCTTGGTGCTATCAACAGGGTTGCTGGTCAGTTTGCTGTTGAATCTGGTGACTTGATTAGTGTTATTCGTCGTACTGGTGGTGTGTTTAAAGCTGCTGGTGGCGATTTGAATGAACTGATAGCGCTGTTCACAAGTGTTCGTGCTACTACCCGTGAAAGTGCAGAAAGTATTGCAACTGGTTTGCGTACTATCTTTACACGTATTCAAAGACCTAAAACTATAGAATTCCTTAAACAGTTTGGCGTTGAACTTACTGATCTTAATGGTAAATTTATTGGTCCGTTTGAAGCTATTAGGCAATTAAGTCAAGCTCTTTCTGGACTGGAGCAGGGCGACATTAGATTTGTTAGAATAGCAGAAGAGCTTGGTGGATTTAGACAGATTGGTAAAGTTATTCCTCTTTTGCAGCAGTTTGAAACTGCTGAAAGAGCTAGACAGGCCGCACTGGAAGGTGGAGATAGTTTAACTAAAGATGCTGCGAAAGCTCAACAAGCACTTGCTGTTCAAATAGCAAAAGTTAAAGAAGAGTTTTTAGCTCTCATTAGAAGTATTAGTCAAACTGGCAGTTTTCAATTAATGGTGAAAACCTCTCTTGAGCTTGCTAGTGCGCTTATTAAAATAGCAGATGCCATAAAACCTCTACTGCCACTTCTGACTACGTTTGCAGCAATTAAGTTTGCTAGAGGTGCTGCTGGTTTTGCCAGAGGAATTGGTTCTGGTCTTAGAGGTGGAGCAAGCCCTACTGGGTTTGCAAGAGGCGGTGTGGTTCCGGGGACCGGTAATCGCGATACAGTTCCAGCTATGCTTACTCCCGGTGAATTTGTAATAAAGAAGAGCAGCGTAAAGAGTTTGGGTGCTGGAACTCTTGCGCAGATGAATGAAAATAGATTTAAAAACGGCGCAAAAATAACTGGCTCCACCAAGCAATTAAAATCTAGAAAGGACGGGGGTGCAGGAGCAGGTCAAGTTGCATTTGATGTAGTTCCGGGTCAAGTTGGCGCTTTTGTTTTAAATCCACCTAAAGGTACTGACAGTACATATACGCAAACTAAAGACCAGCCATTTGTTTTACCTCCGGGAAATAGACTTGCTAGATTGGCGGCAAGACAAGCTGGATTATCAGATAAAGATATTAGAGGTGGAGTCAGGGCTGTACTGAAAGCTCCAGCAACTTATCCAGTTTTCTACCCCGGTGCTGCCGAGGGTGAAGCGGGCATGAGAAAGAACAAGCAATACGCAGGCGCTGTTAGTAAAGGGTTTGATGCTGGAATTACGAAAGCAATTGAAAGCACTATTTCTACGGTAAAAGGCTCTAAATTATTAGACTTACCACCAGCCATTGACACTAATGAAAATGCATTAAGAAAAGTTATTGGCAATATCAAGAAAGACAAAGCGGTTTCATCTACCGTTGAGGGATATATATTTGAAGGTATGATTTCTGCCTTAACTGGCGCTGTTGCTGCTGGCGGTCGTGCTAATTTTGACTTTCCTCGCTCTGCTATATCTCAAAATAAAAAGAAGCTAGGAACTCTTTTTGGTAGTCCCGGTTTAATTGGCAATCTTAAAAAAGCAGAAGCAAAAAGAAGCTTTGGAGAAGTTAAAGGAAACATACAGAGAAAATTGGCAAACGATATTGCTGCTGGTTTCATTTCTGGAGCTAAAATTAGAGCGACAGGCAGAAGAAAATTAGCTTCTGGTGGTGGTATTTCTGGGTCAGATACAGTTCCTGCGCTTCTAACCCCCGGTGAGTTTGTCTTTAATAAATCTGCTGCTAAGAGTATTGGCTACTCTAACCTTAACCGCATGAACAAACAGGGCGTTAAAGGTTATGCAAAAGGTGGACCTGTTGAATTTGCTAATGGTGGCGGTGTTAACTTTGGTAATATAACTAACAGTGGTATAAACGTAGCTGCGGCAGCGCAAAGACGTGCCTCTAATCAGTCCTCTGGGGGAGGTGAAGTAAAGAAAGAAGCAGGTTTATTAGCTAGAGGCTTAAAAAGTGTTTCTAGTGCAATTAAAGATGTTCCCAGTAAATTCAAAAGTGTTGGACAGAGCGCTCAACAAGCTGTTACTAATTTTAAGCAAAGCGAAGGATTTAAAACTACATCTCAAAATCTAAGAAATCAATTTGCTAAAGTTGGAGACAAGGTAAGGCAAGGTGAAAATAAATTAAAGGATGGGTTCAACCGAGTAAAACAGGTTGCACAACAAGGTGCGTCAAATCTAAAGTCTGGCCTTGATCAATATAAACAAAGTATTCAGCGAGGTGCTACTAGTTTAAAGGGACAAGCTCCTAAAATTCAAGAAGCTTTTGGTAAAGTTTCTACAGGTATTGCCGGTTCTGTAAAAAAAATCATTGGACCTCTAGATAGAGCCGCAACTCAAACACAAAAAACTGCTGGCAAGTTAAGTGCAAGTGCTAATGCTGTTCGTGGTCCTATTGCTAATCCAGCGCAGGGTACTGCTTTTGCTAGTAAAGATTTACAACGCATGTTGCAGCAGCAGGGGGCGTCTGCCAGAAAAACAAAAGCAGCTATGTCTGCGTTTATTGGCTCTATCAACAAGGGCGATAGCGCAACCAAGGCTCTTGCCGCAGGTATGAAAAAGGGTGGCGTTTCTATTCAATCTTTAGAAAAAGCTGCAAGAAAAGCTGCTATAGCAGATGAAAAAGCAGCTAAAGCCGCCGAACGTAAGGCCCAAAGGGATCAACGGGGCGCAGCGGTTGCCGGTGGTGGCATGGGCGGCATGGGCGCAATGGGAATTATGATGGCAGCCACCAGTATGGCAGCATTTATACCACGGGTCGAAGGCGCTACTGAAGGAATGGGCGCTGTGCAGAATGAGCTTGGTAATACAGTTATGATGCTATCCACCTTTGGATTTTTAGTTAGTAGTCTTGGCTTACCAATGAACGCACTTACTATAGGTGTTGGCGCTGCGGTTGGAGCGGTTTTCGCCATAACAAAGGCTATGGATGCGTACACGGGGGTTCATGAAAAAGCAACGAAAGCAATTGAAGAAGGTGACGTTGCTAATGCTGGAGCCACTGCTGCTGCAAGTCAAGCCGCAAGCGATGCAAACAAATTAGCAATGGGTGCTGCTGCCGCTGGCGCTGCGATTGGAACAGTGCTTCTTCCCGGATTGGGTACTGCCGCTGGAGCTATAGTTGGTGGTCTTGGTGGTGCTGCGGTTGGGGTTGCTGCAAAACTTGGATTAACTGAAGACGCTTTAGCGTTTTTCAGAGATAACGTCCTTACGCTTTTTGGCGCAGATTCAACGGATGTAATTAAAGCTAAGGCAGAAGCTGAAGCATCCGCTGCAAGACGAACGAACGAGCTAGCAGCAGCAAGCAAGGCTGCTTCTGAAGCGCTGAAAGAAGTTAAAGACGGAGCGAAAACAATACAAGAAGCTTTTCAGTCAGGATCATTTACTGGAGGTTTGAGAGCCGTAGCCAAAGACAATGCTATTCAACTAGCATCTGGTGATAGGGTAAGAGGTCAAACCACCGCCAAGGCAGGAAGAGGAGGCTTGCTTGCAGAGGTGATTGGAATAGGAGTGATGAACGCTGCTGCCTTTGGTGTTGGCGGCCAAGTTGCTTCTCTTGCAAAAGCATCTGGCGCCGACGTTGGCATGTTTGATCCTGAAAAACTTGGCGATAATATTGGCGCTTACATTGGACTGTGGGACGATGCCGCCACAAGAACAAAGACCGCACTAACAAACGCCAGACTAGAAAGGAAAAAACAAGAAGAAGCGCTTAACAAACAATTAGTTGCTCAGTTACAAGCACCTGAATTTAAAAAGGGTTTTGACGAACTTGTTAAAAATGCGGCTGGAACTGCTGCGTCTTTGGGCCGTACAGCACCCACCTTGGACTCTATAATAAGTCAAATGGGCGAAGAGGGAGCTTTAGTTAGAAAGGCTTTAGATTTAGATTCAAACTTAAAAAAGCAATTTGAAGATCAAGTAAAAGCAATGGGCGAGGCAGCAAAAGAAAATGCTGCTTTCTTGAAATCATTAAACTTTGGATTAAAAGACGTAACCTCTGGTATAACTGCATTTAATACTAACCTAGACAATATAACTGAATCATCTAAAACTGGTTATAATTCATTAACTATAGCTACAAACACATTAGCTGCTGTTGTTAGTGGTGCTGGTGCTGCTATCAGCCAGTCAGATTTAGATTCTTCACTTAACGCTGTTGCTAGTAGCTTTTCTGCGTTTGGTGCAACAACCGAGCAGGTGGATGTATTAACTGGAACCTTGCAAGGGTTTAACGACGCTCAGGTTAATGCAAATGCAGCGCTTGAAACTCTGAGAAGCAATTTAAGCGCAGGAGATATTACTTCAGGCGCAAGCTTGGGTAAAGTTCAGAAAGACTTTAAAGCCGCCTTACTTGGAACAATTCCAGATAGTAGCCCTATTAAAGATAGGTTAACAAATGCATTTAATGGTATTGGTGATCTAACAAAAGAGGAAATAGAACAGTTCTATAATACTGGTGATGCTAGTCCAATATTGCAAAAAGCATTTGGTCCACTTGGAGAACAAATTCAAAAGCAGATCCTTGGGCCTATGAAGGAAATGGAGTCTGTAAACGCTAAATTAATTAAAGCTACTGAAGAAAGAAGAAAAGCAGAATTAAAATTAATTGACGCACAAAAGAAAGCAATTGACAATCAAATTGAGGCTGCTAAGAATTTAGAGTTCTTCGGTGGTGATAAATTTACACCTGAAAGAGAATTTGCAGCAAGAAGACAGCAAGCTAACTTGTCACTACGAGATGCTGGAGTTGCTGGACTGACAACTGGCAGCGCAAGCGATATTCGCAGGGCTAGCGAAGATGTATTGAATAGATTTTCCAGACAACAAAGCGCACAAAATGCAGCTATTTTAAATAGTGGCGGAAAAAGCGGTGCTTTTGGTGACAGGGCTGGCGTAGACGCAGACAGAAGATCTGAACTTAAAGCTGCAAACCAAGCCCTTATAACAATTACTAAACAAGGTATAGAACAAAGAAAACAAGAATTAGAATTAATAAGGAAAAAGAATCAAGCAGAGAAAAGCGCTTTAGATTCGCTTCTTGGCGGTGATGTAGAATCGTTCTTCAATCAAGCTATTGGTGCTGCTGCTGGATCTGCACTTAGAACTGGCGATGCTGCTGCGGCTAGCTTGTTCGGTGCTGGTGCGCTTGGTAAAGGTCTACAGGGGTTACAGGGGACTGGTTTAAGTGACGCTGAAAATAAACGTGCTGCTCAACTGGCATTTGGTTCATTTGGGCTTGGAGGTAGAGCGGCAGAAGTATTTACAGGAACAACAACTGAAGAAGAAAGAATAAAAGCAGAGGGTCGTGAACTTTCACAATTGCAGAGTCAACTTGGTGATCAAGCGGCTAACATGGAAAGCATGGATGTTACAGCCAAGCAGGTTATCATAAATACTCAAGATGCTAAGTTTAGAGAAATTCAAAGTAGGGTAAATCAAAATCAAGCCGCATTAGGTTTGAGTCGAGGTGGACCTGTTTATGCCAGCAGAGGAATGTTTATTCCAAGAGGAACTGATACTGTTCCTGCCATGTTGACACCCGGAGAGTTTGTTGTAAATCGCGCTGCTGTACAAAGAGGTAATAACCTACAAATACTTAGATCTATGAACTCTAACTCAGCACCAACACAGGCTCTTTCATCTGGTGGATCTGTTAGATATAGAGCAAACGGTTCAACTGGCCCAGAGGGTCCGGGCGGCATAGACTTCTCTAAATTTGAAGAGATGGTCAATAAATTCCAAGAGGTTACAGATAAGCTTGGCAATGTAAACATTAAACACATGTTTGAAAAACTTGGTACACTTGATATTAACCATATGTTCAATGGTAATATGCAACAGGCGTTTAAAGACGAAATCTTGGCAGAAGCTGGAGACATGATGTCTAGATCGAAGTTTAACAGTGATGGTAGTATAACAACGTCAGACCGTAGTGTATTAGGATAAAATCACGAATGTCATACCTTCATGAATTAGAATGTCATTGTCTTTTTAGCGCCTCTGCTGATCCGGGGGCTAACGGCGGCATTGACGCTTTAATGTCTTTGGACCCGTTTAATTTTTCTGATACAATAGAAGCATCTTCTGCTCTAGCATCGCCCTGTAGAGAGATAGAAACTTTAACTTCTACCGCTGTAATTATTGTTGAAGAGCAGGTTTCTACAATTCCCGGTGATCCCAACAGGTATTCTGTATCTATAACTACTCCTGTGCTTGTTGGAGACAAAATATCTATTTCTTCCGGCGGGGTAGTGGTTTCTACGCTTGAAGTATTTTCAACGACTTCATCTTTTTTCAATGTAATTATAGAAGAGGTAAGCGGAACGCCCCTTGTTGTTGGAAGCGCTTACTTTGTCGATTTGACGACGTTTAGATGTCATGATACCTTACCTTACATAAATAGAAACGTACATGAAGAAATAGATTTAGAGGTAACGTCAGACATTGTACTGCACGATATTTTCTTGGACTTAGCGATAGAGGTGACTAGCTCAATTGAAGATGGGCTAACGGTAGATTATAGCGTAAGTCAAGATTTAAACGCCGTTGGTGAAATAGGATCAGACTTCTTAGACAAATTCCACGGTGATTTCCCAGACTACTTTGATTTAGGAAATTTTTCAAACACTCAAAAACTATATGCTAGTGGAGATGTAATACCAGACCATTTTTACGGCAATCCTATAGAGCTTGGTGATTTTGTTGGTAAATATGGTTCAACCGATATTGACACTAGCGCAGAGTGTCACGCGCCACTTGAAGTAACGCTTCCAGTAGCTAGTTTTATAAATGAAGGCGTTTTTATAGGTAAGTATACTACCCACAATGAGTATTCTGAATTAGTCGCTGATGATATTTGTAGTTATATGACTCCCCACACTAATCATACGTCGGGTGAGTATCAAGCTAAATTTTATCTAGACAATTTTACGTTAAAACCTTTAGATAGTAGAATATTATTCAGGGTTTCTGCGCCCATTAATAATATTGAATCTGAGGTTGCACCCAGATATACAATTAAAAATATTAAGTTTGAAGACCCTAGCGGCGGTTTGATTGTTCAATACGAAGATTTTACTTTCTTTGGTGACGCAAGTGACGATAAACATCCGGGAATGTATAAAAACTTTACTACATATTCTTTAAAACCAAGTAATAATGTAGTTGCAAGTAAATACGAGTGGCAAGACGGATATCCAGACCTACAAAAGAAGAATGGCTATACTTTATCGTTTGATGTTTTAGCAGAGCCAATGGACGATGCTTTTGACGGTGGATTTTCAGATGGGTTTATGGAGGACGACCCGGATGGTAATGAAATTGCTATCAAGCCAACCAACAATATAAGAATATCTACCATAGAAATTTGGAGTAGTGGATTTCCCGGAATTGGCCCAAGTCCAGAAAACTACATGCCTCTAATCATGATGAACCCAGAAAAGGGTAAAAGATTAGAAAGAAAAATACTACCTAAATATATTCCAGAAAAAGGCTTTGATACAACTATATTCCCTGAGTCTGGCAATCTTCTTTGGACAGATCATGAGAGAGAGTACTCTAATTTAGATGATTGTCATAACGCAAAATTAATATCTTACATCACAGATGAGAGTAATGAAACTTACATAACAACTCATGATGTTATTAATGACTCTGGCAAATTAATTCTGAAGTTTGGAACTGGTCAAAGCAGTGTTAGCGAGGTAACGCCCGGAGCATTCAATGTAGCCTTTGACCAATCTATAGCAGATATATGGACTTCTCCCACATTTTCTGACGGTAGATTCCATCCTTCTGGAGCGTTTAATACAGAGAATACGGTATCGTTAAATCAAACAGACAATATTTATCATGATATAGATTCTATTAGCTTGTCTGTGACAGCTAGAAAATCTGCGGGTACGAGAGATTTCTTCTTAGACGTAGTTGGCTACAGCGATGATTGCATTCTTAATGTTACAAGTCCAAGCGGCGGTTTCTTGCAGCACCCATCTGGCACTGACTTCTTTACTCCACCGACAGCCTCTGGCTTTGCAAGGATAGATGATCTTGGTATAGATGGCGAAGCTATTTCTGATAAATTTGCATACTTTGAAAATACTGCAAGTGGAGATCACTATGAGTTGACAATGTATCCGCTTGTTGATAGTGAAGAATTTAGAACATATGAACTTCCATTAAAAATATTTAAAGATGAAGTTGAACTTGGTTTACCAAAAGATTATGGTTGGAGTACCTTCTTTGAAAATCTATACTTAGATATTTTCCCACTGCCAAGTGGCGCTTCTATATCTGATATTCATCTTATAGTTAGATATAAACCTCAAAATGCATTTACTCTGGCTACTCAAGGTGGAGACATTGGTCGCGCTCAAGCTGGAAGAAGTGAGGGTGCTTTTTTCCCATCGGGAATGGCGTCTGGCGATGCTTATCTAAACACTGGTTCTGGATTCCAGCCTATGTCTAGGTTGGAAGGTATTCCCCATCAGTTTACTTCGCCTAGTACAATTAAAACAAACTATGCCAGAAGATGGCGCGGTATGCAAGGTCTTACGTTTGGACCATTTGATGTAGACCAGTTTGGCTTTGGATTTGAGAACCCACAGCTAGACACGCCATTCATTGACTGCCTTATTGACTTTAGTAGAAGAAGTGGAACCACTTTCTACTCCAGAGCAACACCTATATCTACCGCAAGAAATGCACAATTCACATCGTCACCTATAGACTTGCATCAAAACATTGGTTCTAGGTTAACAAGCGGAACTTTGTTTGGTGACATTTTACCGGGATACAGTGGTGAATATAAAACGGCAGACTGGACATCGTTAGCTAGTGGTAGTGTTAATTTCCAAAACCATGAGCTTTACGGTCAAATATTTGATGGTTACGATAATATACTTAGAGTAGGCAGTGGTGACAACCTACAGTTTACAGACGTTAACACTGAGAGCGGAATATCTATTTATAGTAGATTTATTCCAGATGCTAACGCAAGTGGAGCGACTTACAATTACTATGACCTTGGAGTGCTGTTCTACACCTTTGACACACCTAACAATACTGGTTTGCAGGTAGGTTATTCTGGCGGTAAATTGTTTGCTGCCGCTGGAAGCGAAGTAATTTCTGACACACTACCTTATAGCGGTTATCAATTCCCCTTGACTGTACTTGTTACGTACAATGAAAATTTAGATCAAAAAATAAGACTGTACACAGACAATGAACTACATAAAGGTGAATTTACAAATCTAAGAGCAACAAGCAGCACTGTCAGCTTGTCACATGTACATAATAGACTTTCTTTTGGCTGTTCTGAAGAGAGAAACATACCACATTTACTTGCTGAAATAGCATTTACACACCCGTTTGATGGAAGTGGATCTAATGTTGTTCAATCAAATCCAGACAGAAATCTTAAACAAATAACAGCCACAGAATTCTTTGATAATCAAAGCATGAAATTCTTTGACCCAGAAGAATCTCATGTAAACGATACATTTAAATTGTGGGAGTATGTAAACGAGGACAGCTATCACGATTGGACTATTGGCGCATTTAGAAGTCCAGCGTTTAGTCCATCGTTTGACGCTTTGACAAAAAGAACGAATAGAGACCTAATATCGTTCCATCTTGAAAATGACGGGGTGGCTTATGGTAATAGAACAAATTTAACATTCCCAGCAAATATAGACAGTGGCGTTTCTTACCACTCTCAGGTTGAAAACGACTTTGTTAGATTTCATTTAAGCGATTCGCCAGAAAACTTCCATGCAATCTACCCAAGGGTGAGAAAAGATTTACCGCAAGGTTATAAGTTTACAGACAACGCCCTTGTTGTTGATACCATCTTAACAAATCATACCAGTGGTAATATTCAATGGGACAGATGTACAAGTGGTCCAAAACTTATTGTAAGCCTTTACACTAAGAGTCAAGAGCCATATTGGAGTCCAGAAAACTACGGTTTGATAAATAGAAGTATACATTATATTGAACCTTGCCCTAGCTCAATTATAAAAATAGAAAGCTCATTTAGTCATGAAGATTTGTGTGACGAATCTGAGCAATGGGCGTTCTTCCCAGATGACCAAAAGGTAAAAGATTTTAGCGAGAGATTGTTCTCTCAAGATGTTGACGATATGTTCTTGCAGTACGATATTGTCTACCCATCTTCTGACGGATTTATATCAAACCTACAAATACATACGGCGCACGTTAGAGCAGAGAATGCTTTTGTTAAACCAAATCCTTCAAGCGGTTCTCTTGATTTATTTGCTAGTGGCGGCCTTGTAGACAGTGGTATCCTTGATTTATATACATTTGGTGTTTCTGGTTATGCAAGTGGTGATGTATTTCAATTATATACAAGTGGTCAACAGCTAGTTCCACAAAGTGGACAGCTAGATTTATTAATTTCTGGTGTTGTTAGAATTGAAGACAGCCTAGATTTATATACCCAAGCCTCTGCTAACGCAAGCGGTCAAATAGATCTTTACACGTCAGGTCGATTACCTGTGGAGCATAGCGGTATTCTTGACTTGTTTGTACACGGCAAGCAAATAGTTACAAGCGACCTAAATACTGGCGGTAGTATGGGTGGCGGTGGCGGTGGAAATGTATTCGGTTTAGGGATGAGAATTGGCGCTAATGAACC
>TARA_R100000805_G_scaffold18410_1_pt1 | contig 25315 bp, 30 predicted proteins | sample TARA_R100000805 | Tara Oceans TARA_R100000805 (sample SAMEA2622832) | marine metagenome | biome: marine biome (ENVO:00000447); feature: surface water layer (ENVO:00002042); material: "saline water (ENVO:00002010), including plankton (ENVO:xxxxxxxx)" | depth 5 m
CCGCGCACGCTCTACATAAAACTCCGCGGCCTCTCGGTTAAACTCTGTGCGGCATGACGCCCAGTCGCGCCCGCCAGCCGAGGCCACAACCATGTAGCCGCGCGTTCTCCCACGATAGAGCATGTACAGTTGATGCTGCGCGTAATAGGTTTCGTTCCATTCGCGCAACGTATTTTTCTCACCAACCTTGTCTTTAATCTTTTTAAATTCGTTAAACCCTTTTTCCTTCACGCACTTGATTTCCAACACATGCGGCGTCTTTGGCGCCTGGTGCAATCCAAAGATTTCGCCGTCGAGATGCCCAAGGAAATGCCTGTTGTGATCTTCGACTTCGAACTGACGTCCAGTATCTGGATCCTCGGCCATCACCGTCACGCCAGGCGCCATGCGCAGCCGCTCAATAATTAAGTCTTCAGTCCGGTGCCCGTCTGCAAAGTTCTTTAACGTCAGCGCAGAGAATGGATCTGCGCCCACCATCGAATGCCGGTAGGCTTGCTTACGTCCGCAATCGCCGGCACTCGACATGCCGAGATAGTTACGTGCGCGCCGCGCGTTCTCGCGCTCTTCAAGAGCTGCGTCGGCAGCGGCAAGCGTCGGATCTATAAATTTCAATTCAACCATTTGCCACCTCTAAAAAAAGGGGGGGCGAGCCTAAAACCCGCCCCCAAGTTTGCTACGACTGCCAGGGAGCCTGACCAGTAGTAGCGGGTGCCGGCGCCACGGTGGCGGGCGGCGCCGAGGGAGGAACGGGTGCTTGCGCGAGCTGCGCCATTGCCGGCGCGGCTACGGCGCCGATTGCGCTGTAACCAACGATAATATTTTTGTCGCTGTACCCATTAGTGCCGGCCTCAATGTTGACCTTGACCATGAGCGGCTTCAGCAAAATGTCGTCACTGTCTGCAACGTGCGTCATGTTCAGCGCGCGCGCGATCTGCTTCAGCCGATCGTTCGCTACCTCTACCGCTGATGGGTTAGGGTTCCAGAGATTAAGGTTGTCCCAAACGAAACCGCTGTTCTCGACCTTCACCTGAAGCTTCAGATAATTGTGACCTTTCTTTGAAACCTCGACGTCGGCGGCAACAATCTCAGCGCGATACTCGCCTGGTTGTAACAATTCATATCCGCTCGTGCTTTCCGGCACGGCGGTCGCATCGAAATTTAACGCCACCATTACGCAGCTTCCTTCTTTTCAGTGATTGCAGAAATTAAAGCATCCCAGCTCAACGGCAGCTCAGCGGGTATGTTGTAACGAGACTTTGCGACGAACGCCGGCAGCTCGGATGTTCTTAAAACCCGCTCGCCAGTGCCAAGCGGTATGTTTTTCTTTTGCCCAAAACCTTTGTCGATGGTTTTGGTCGAAGTCCGGTAGGTCGCGAAGCCAATCAAGTCCGCCGCTTCCGAAACAACGTCGCCCGCCTTGCGGTGTAACTTAATCTCGTATCGATCGTATCCTTCGGACGCAGGATCTTCGAAACGCTTAATGTGACTATGCGCCAGCATAATTACGGCCATTTGCTTCTGCGTGCGCAAAAAGTTGAGCCCGTCTAAAAAACTGCGCCATATGTCGAGGGCAAAGACGTAGCCCTTGCCATAGCCCAGATCTTCAATGCTCGTTATCTTGTGAACCTGGCACACGCGCTGCCAAATCAGTTGTTCTAACCAATCTAAAGAATCGACAACGACAGTCGCATACGCATGGTCTTCCTTTGCTAACGTGCCAATCGCGTTCTCGACATCGGCATACGTCTCAGCAAGCGGGAACCGATCGGCGCCGACAACGTCGGCACCATCCTCTGTTTGGATGAATATTGGATTGGGCGCTGATGCGCCGAATGTCGTCTTACCGACGCCGGCAGGCCCATATATAAGGCACCGCGGCGGCGCCATTGATGAGCCCTTCACGATAGATGACAGACTAGTCATCGTTTTGCTCTCCCTTCAGTAGTTTTGCAAAGAGGTGGTCTTTGATAATCCAGAGCCGCTCTTTGCGATCAGCTCTGACGCAGACAACATCGCTGTCGTCTTGATCAAATGCGTCGTAGATAAGTTTGAACCCGCTGCCGGTCTTTCGGCGCTTGGCCTCTAAGCGCAAACCTTCCAGCACAATGTCGCCGGCATAGTCCTGACCGAGTTCACGCTTAAAGGCGCCTGATCCAAAAACGCGCCGGCAATTAAAACCTTGCTCCTGAGCCCACAGAACAATTTCGCGTTCATGCTCATAGCCGCGCTGTTTGTTGCGCTTTGTCATTCGTCTCTCGACAACTGATAAGCTCGGTGCAAATCATTTACAGTCACCCTGCCGTTGCTCACCTCATAAATGCGCGCAGTCATTCTGGGACCAGGGCGATGGCGACCCGCATACCAATGAGTAATCGCAGTGGCTGTGACGCCGAGTAGCTCGGCTGCCTTAGCGCGGGTCAAACCACGTTTGTCGATCCATTCGGAAAAAAGCATAGGTAATTACGTTTCGTAAGAAATAAGGCCCTTTATAGGCTTGGTAAGAAAGTCTTGTCAAAAAACGTAATTACTTTTAAGGTCAAAATTTGACCAATAGTAAGGGCAGAAAATGGATTATTGCGATTTTGCGAAAGCTCGTGATGCTGCGGTAGATGGAATTCAAAAACGTATGGAAATCTATGAAGCGGCTGACCTTGAAATTGAGCCGATCTCTCACACGTTCATCTGGAGACACAAGGTTTCGCTGGTGCGTTTGTTGACGGGTGTCAGCATTGCGCTCAATCGACCACCTGGCAAGGTTGGTCCGATAGTTCAAAAATGGCGATACCAAAGCGACAAACACCGCGACGTGACTCGAAATATTATACACCACATGCAGATGGCGGAGGGTCCGTTGACCCAAACTGAGCTGGTTGCGCTTTGTTGCGACGTTGCTTCAGAGACAAGTGTGAAAACGGTTATTCGCGAAGGCAAGCGTCTTGGCTTGCTGAAACACGTAAAAGGCGGGTATGTGTTTACGGAACTTTGTTTCATTGAATTGTTTGGACGAGGACTTGCAAAAATTCTAAACCCTATTGTTGTCGAATTTTGCCGCCTCGTCGTCAGATTTTGGGATCAGCGCGAGGAGAATTTGAAACTGCAAAAACTTGAGGCACAAGGGCTTTATAAAGAATCGTCGTTTGTCACAATGGCAGAACGGTTGCATGGAGAAGCAGCAGAACAGGCGAAAAAAAACCAAAAAAATGGTCAAAATTAGACAAATTTAGGGGGCTTATTTAAGCGGTGTTAGGGAGTAATTTATTATGCGCAACAATATAAAAAAGCTTTGCGCCGAACATGATATGAGCATTTCCGAGTTAGCTCGGCGTATTGGAATGCAGCCTCACACTTTGAGGCGATACACGAGAATAAGAGCTGACGGAAGTCAAGAAGCGCAACCGTCTGTTAAGATAGCTCAAGCTATAGCTAATGCGCTCCAAGTGCCGATCGATAAAGTCATGGGCGTTGATCTGGGGCTTAACCAGCGAACAGGAACTAGAGGGGTTAAGATGCCATTATATGGAGCAGTGCAAGGAGGAGAGGTTGGTTTCGACATTACAGACGTTGACCAACCCATCGACACAATCGACACACCAAGCTGGCTGGAAAGCGTGCAAGACGCTTATGCTGTTTTCGTTACCGGAAATTCGATGGAACCTAGATACATGGCGCGCGAGGTTGTGTACGTCCACCCGCATCGCCCATATAGAGAGAATGACTATGTCGTCGTTCAGCTTGCCGCTAATGGCAGCACCCACGCAATCATTAAGCGCTTCGTAGAACTAACAGAAACGCACATTGTTCTGCGACAACACAATCCTGACCGTCAAATCAAACATCCCCGCAAAAATGTCGTTGCCGTGCATACAATTGTTGGAACTTACCAAGGGTAATAATAAGTCAATTTGACTTACGTTTGGTAATTCCTATATATTCCCCTCTCGTACCAAATTTCGAGAGGGCTTTTTTTATGCGATTTTTATGTGAGACGCTGGGGTTGCTCAGTTTCTTCGTCGTGATCTATATGGCGTTTGTTTTTCTAGCAGCGACCAATGACCAAATGTGGTCAACGTGGGTGCAATGACTGAAGCAGCATTACTTAGCGTTCGCGATGCCGCTGAGGTCTTATTCGGCTCTCGGGACCACCAGGCTTATAAAAAAGTTTTAAAGCTTATCCATGATAAACAACTTCGACACATTCCATTAGGCGCTCGGTACTATGTATCGCGTGCATCGATCGAAGAGCGTCTATGAGCTGCGAGAAGTGTGACGACAAGGGCATTGTGCGTGAGGGTGTCGCGACGATTACGTGCGAGAACTGCGACTGCCCTGACGTAGATGAAATTAACCCGGCGCACTACAAAAAAGGCTCTGTCGAAACGTTTGACTACATCATCGACGTTGTGCGCGATCTGCCGGCAGACGAGGCGTACATGGTTGGCAACATAATTAAGTATGTCTCGCGGTATCGCGAGAAGCACCCAGATCCACGCACCGATATCGAGAAGGCACGCTGGCACCTCAACAGACTGCGCAATCTACTAATCGCGAAAGACGCCGCTAGTGAGTAGGAAAAACACAAGTACAGTAAAAATTAAAACCGACTTCGGCAGCTTCTTCATTCATGTTGAAAGCAATGACGACATGACTGGCGCGTCCGGTGTCTGGATCTCAAAGCAACAGAAGCTCGACGACTCAGCTATCGATCGCCTGGTGAACGACATCGTCGAAGGCGTTCACCAAGGCGTCGAAGCGTTAATCTCATAAAAAAGAACCCCGCTTGTGGCGGGGTTTGTGCTTCGTCTTGCGAGTGTAAAGCTTTCGGCTCTTCACAACCTTGTGACCGAGCGCACGGCGCCAACGCCATGCGGGATCGCGGGGGGTGCATTTGATACCCCCCTTTGCGCGCACCCCTGTCATCCGCGGGCCCTCGCCAGACGCTCGGCAATGCCGGTGTCGCGGTCTGCGTCTTCCATCCAATGCCCGTATTGCTGGCGGGTAAAGTCGATCGACTTGTGACCCATCAGCGTCGTTACCGTCGCATCGGCCTCGCGCAGATCGTACAGCAAGATTGACGCAAAGAAGTGACGCAGAGAGTGCCAGGTAATGCGCTCGACGCCGGCGCGATCGCACGCCTTGTGCAACCCGCGCTTGCGCCAGTTGTCTACATTGTCCATCGCGCCGGTCGTCGTCGGGAAAACGAGATTGTTGACGCGTTGCTCGATCGGCTGCGCAAGCTTCCATGCGCGCAGCTTGGCAAGCAGTTCAGGATCTAATGGCACCGAGCGCTGCCCTGCCTTGGTCTTAGCAGCGCCAAGGCCACCGCACTTCTTGCGCGCGCGCCGCACAGTCACGAGGCCGCGGTCGAAGTCGATGTCGTCCCAGGTCAGCGCGATCTGTTCGCCGGCGCGCAGCCCAGTCCACGCTGCGAACTCAATGACGAGGGAGTGGCGGCCGGCGTGTTCAACGATCACGTTGATGATGTTTTTCGACAGGCGCGCAGCTAACGCGTCGGCTGTAATCGGCTTTGCCGGCAGCGTGATCTGACGATCAACGATCGGGTTTTTCTTGAGTGCCTCAAGCAGCACAGCGTGCTTGAGAACCTGACCGAACGTCGTCCAGATGTTGGACGCCGTCTTGTGCGCGCGGCCTTCGAACAACGCCGGCACGAGCTGGAGCTGGATCGGGCCCGTGCGCAGATCCGCGACCTTGGTCTCGCCGAGCGTCGAGTTGCCAAACGGCAGCGCGATCAGGTGCTGCACGTTGGTGCGCTTGTTTGCCAGCTCGCCCTCGCCGAGGTCGCCGCGGCGCACGCGTGTCTCCTCGTGCTCAATGAACTTGTCGGCGATCACTGAGAACGCCGGCGACGTATGTTGTGGTATGAAGCCGCCGTCACGATGCTCGGCAGCGGCATGCTCAAGCAAAGCCTTCGCTTCGTCGAGCGTTTTGCGCACCGGCTCACCGCCGCCGTACTTGCGGAGGTTGACGATGTAGCCGTTGTCGCGCTTGCTGTAACGAATGCCCTTTGGTGTTTTCGGTGCCATGTTGCTCTCCTCTGGCTTAGCGATCTCACTCGGCGGCACCGTGCGGATGCCGCCTGGCGAGGTCATTTCCAGCGCTTAGCTAAGTTATGCATTGTTGATGGCGCGAAGAGCGGCGACGGCGCTCTTAACCGGAACGCTTATTCCAAGAAAGTCCGCGTACCATTCGTCTGCCGCACCGCCCGATTTCTTGCCGCCCCAAATTGTAAATTTCCAGCCGCCTATCGTTGTGCCGGTCCACTCATACGAGTACTCGCCTCGCTCTATGGTTTCGATGCGCGTTAAATCAAACACGTTACGCCCGTTAACTTTGATGCAGTCAGTGCCGTATTTGGTGGTGGTTTTTGTGATGCGTGTCATGTAGCTCTCCTCTGTTTCGTCATTACTTATTGTAAGGATTTCTTACCATAGGTAAAGCAAAAAATGACCTTCAGGTTATTTTGCGGGGTTTTTAGGTGCGGGGAATTTGCGGGGGGCATAAAAAAAGACCTAGCTATTCCTAGCTAAGTCATTGTTTTATTTGGTTGCGGGGAGAGGATTTGAACCTCTGACCTTCAGGTTATGAGCCTGACAAATGCCCTTTGCGGGGCTTAACAAAATCAACGGCTTAGCGCGGAACGCCAGTATATCCGCCGTTTTGAAAGGTACAAGAGGGGAATGCAGGGGAACGCAAAGGAATGTGTGGGAATGTTATTCTGCGGGGAAACTGCGGGAAAAATCCCTACCCTGAAGGTCACTGCTTCGCCGCGCGGATTTTATCGCGCAATGTCCCATAGTCCATGATGAAGCGCGCAGCCGCTGAGCAATTTTCGGTCAGGTGGTCGCGCGCGCACGGCGGCCCCAGTTGCTCGAACTCGGCAGCCGCGCGCGTCTGGATCTCGCTTGTATAGTCTACGATCGGCGGCGTCACGATCACCGCTTCGCCCTTCTCAGAAGTGAGGTAATCGAAATAAGCGCCGACTGTGCTGGCGCCGGCCCCTATAATTGAGGCGCTAGAAGTCAGAGTTACGCAAGCGCTCAGCGGTAAAACTAGGAGGCAGATGATCGCTAACGCTATCCATACGCTGGCGCGCCTCTTCAACCGCCTTCCGCTGTTTCGCTTGAGCGAGTTTCCCCGCCACCCAGAAGGCGGCAGCGGCGGGCGCGGCAACCGCTGCGCATCCACCCACAATAAGCCAAACATCTGTCACTCGCCGCCGCGCTCTTTCATCATAGTCGCAGCTATGCCGGCTAAAGCCCCAATGACGATTGTAATCTGTGTGACGACTTCCCCCGGAAGGGAAATTCCAATGGCAGCCATCACTGAGCCCAGGCCAGCGAGGGTCGAGGGCTCCTTGAGCCTCCGTAGCAACATTTGAGCAATAATCATTAACAGTCTCCTTAATATGACCAGATCGTTGGTCGGTTGGTTGTCGTGGTATCGAGGTGGATAAAACGCCCGCCTTTTTTTTGCTGAATCCCAAAGCCGCTGAAGCGGCCATCAAGCAAGGCAAGGCGCAACAGCTTCACGGCATCGCCGCGACTCACTACAATGTCGGCGGCCTTGCCGCTAAAATGCGTGCCGGGTTTTGATTTACGCGCCTCGACTGAATGCTCAGCGCATCGATATCCGCTTGATATCTGCATCGGGCCAAATTGGTCGCGCAGCTCCTGAAGCGCATCCATAAATTCAGGGTCCATTTTTTCCATGCCGCAATGTGAGCATGCAAATTCGTCGCGCCCAAAATTTGGGTAGCGGTCCCAATTCTCAATCATGTGCGTTTCCTGTCACAGGTTTGTGCCGACCGTTGTGCATTTTTTGTAAAATATCGACGTCACGCCGCAGCGTTTCAGATTCGACTTGCAGACGTTCAAGAGAGCGATGTAACCGCTCGCGATTTGTCGGATCTAGCATTTTGGAAATCACCGACATCCGTTGACTAACGAGGTCTGTATGTGTGTCGTTTTTGTCGAGACGCCCATCCAACTGACGAAGACGCTTTTGAGCTTCTTTCAATTCCTCTTCGATAGCCGACAATTTCGATTTAACTACTGCGAAGCTACCGATAAAACTGGCTGCCATTGCGCCGAGAGACACTATCATTTCTGGGCTCAACTGCATGCGATTGCTTCTTTCCAGGTTTTTTCTTCGACTCCCTCGACAAATCTATTTGCGCTAAGGCGTGTCGTTTTTCCTGTTATCAAATTGACTGGTCGAAAGAAAACTTGCCGGCGATCGAGCGCGACGAGCGCGACGATATCTGAGTCGTCGGAACTCAAGACAGATTTGTTTTGTGAGCCCGTTGCCGTGTTCCAACGATACAGGTTTTTGCCGTCTCGCTTTTCACGCGATTGCGTTGTTTTAACTTCGACGCGCCAATATCGTTTTTGAGCAAACGCCAAAAGGTCCGCGCCGGCAGTTGGGCTAAACATTGTTTGAACGCCAAGCTCAAGAAGCGCAGCGGCGGCGATGTACTCGCCAGCCTGCCCCACGAGCATCTCGTTCATTTTTTAATGGGCATCTTCGAGGACGGCGATAATGCACTCCTCGCCGTTTGGATGGCTAAGCGTAACCACGCCTCTGCCGGTGATCATGTGCATCCAAAACGTGACTAACGGTTGTGATGGGTCTGTCTTCGCTATTAACAACCCGCGCGCAACAGGATCGAACTCAGCAATGGTCAGCGCTTCGTCAACCTTAGCATCTTGCCAGCATGGCATTCCCATTTTTGACATGCTTGTCGGCGGGTCAATTTCAAATGCTGCCGCTGGCGTTGCCAGCAACAAGAGCGCTATGAGCGCGCGCGCAACCATCGCATCACAACGCCGGCAAACCGGCACACATACCAGATGATTGTAAGGCCGGCAGCGATCTCCGGTAACCAGGACAAAAAAGCCGCCAAACCTGTAAGGCCGGCGGCTGCATCGCCGATATTTTTTGAAAATTCGGTCACTCGGGCTTCGTCGGCCAAGTTGGATTACCGGGCGTTTTCTCCGTAGACGGCATGTCCCGCAGCGACTGACGATAGCTGCGCATTTCATCGCTCAACGTTTGATCGGCCAGAGCGAGGTGATCCGTTTCGGCAAGTAAACGATTTCGTTGCAAACGAAGTGCGTTCATGTCGCGTTCAGCCTGACCGTCTGCCCACGCTTTCTGGAAATCCTCTAACTCTTTGATCTCGTCAGCGTCGAGCGGTACTTCTTTACCGTTAGAAATTTTAGTTAAATCAGGCATGTTTCACTCCATACACACTAAATCGTCCGGTTGGGAAATTTCCTTGGGTCGGAAAACATTTTAGTTTTGTCATTGCGTTCCCCGAGTTATCGAGAACATTTCTATGCGATTGTATCAGAATGCCGCCGATTGTTGTGTTAGAGGATTTTCGCGACACAAAATTGCCGGTCAGGTTTGGCCCCCATTTATTTCGAGACCGATAAAGCAGATAGTCGAAGCTGAAACTTCCGTTGTCACCGCTTCGAAACCCTGTGTTACTCGGCATGAAACCCTGCGCGGTTGTAAAATCGGACAACGTTCCGGCCTCCCAGACTGCTTCAGTGCCTTCGTAATTGAAATCGTTGATGTATCCGGCTGATGTGCCGTATTGAACAACGCAGAATGTATCGCTTCCAGAAACAGACGCAGTGAGTTCAGATCCAATGAGACGAAATGCGTCGAAGTCTGTCGTCAAACCGGTGACCTCTAACAGTGAGGAACTGCTTGCGCTTGCTGTGCCGAGCAATTCATGCGTTCCGCCCGCCGCAACCGCTGCCCAAGTACCGTTCCCGTGTAACACCGTCGAGGCGGAAGCCGTGCCCGTTCCCATCCGCGCAGTTGCTAAAGTTCCACTCGCTATATTTGACGCATTGAGCGCCGTCAGCCCCGAGCCGACGCCGCTCACGACCCCTGTCGTCGTGATGTTTTCACCACCGAAATCTATGGATGTTCCGGAGTCGTTGGTGATTGTGCCGTCGCCATTTAATATTAAACTCATGTTGAAGGCTCCTTCGGCCAGTCGGGATTTGCAGGGTCAGTTGTTTCTGGGAGGTCGCGCAGAGCGGAGCGGTAGGCTTTCCATTCGTCGTCATTTGAGAGCGTCACATCTCGCGATTGAGTCCAGTCGGATGCTTGGAGTTTTTCGTTTCGCTCCTGACGAAGTTCTTCCCAAGCTCTATCGTCTGCACCTGCCGCCCACTCTTTTTGAATTTGCAGCAAACGGTCAGATTCCGACTCAGACATTTCGACTTCTTCAACACCTGATGGCGAGGCTACAATGTGTTTCATTTTAAAATCCTCACGTTATCTTCATCACAACAAAATTTCCGGTTAGTCCTGCGCCAGCACTGGAAATTTGGATTGCATTGTCTACTTGAGCGGTGTTTCTAATTCCAATCACCTCACCGCTTCGAGCGAGTGTCGTTGAGTTTAGAGTTGTTGCATATTTTAAATAGCAACCAGTTCGTTCTGTACTCACTTGAGGAACCATGATGTCAAACTCGGCATAATTCCCAACATCACCTTGCACGATTCGTGAAGAAGTGACTTGCCCAGAGAGTGAAACCCCACCATTGTACGAAGAACTGGTTAGTTTAATTTGTTGCCTAGCCCATACATAATCGCCATTTGAATTTGCGAAGCTTGACCCGCCATCAGAACTCAGTAGGGCAATTAAAGCACTTCCGGTAAAGTTTCCTGTGCAGTTTAAAATTATTTTGGTATCGCCCGTTAATCCTGTGACCGTTAGCACTTGGTTCGACAAACTCCCGCTGGAGATTTTTGTAAAAGCACCACCAGCCGTAGCCCAACTTCCATCGCCCCGCAGGAAGGTCGATGACGACGCTGTGCCGCTGCCTAATCTCGCAGTTGCTACAGTTCCGGTAGTCAAGTTGCTGGCATCGTTAGCGCCTAAGCTCGCTCTTGAAGCGGCCTTATCTGATGCATCGAGGGTAATAGTCATAAAATCATCCTATTATGTGGTAGCGAGAGTTTGAGGGAATGGTCAGTGTGGCAGACCCGCTTATGCTAATGGGACCAGCACTAAATGCGTTGCGGTTAGCCGTAATACTGACATTGGAGCTTATGCTGGGGGCGTTCTCCCTGATAAATTCAGCTGTCCCCGAGGCGGAAACGCCGGGGCCACCCGGTATGTCCTGATAGGTTGGCGCACTCCCGGCACCATTCGAGGTTAATGCTTGCCCGGCACTTCCAAGAGCCGTCGAAGCAACAGCACCTCCAGACCCACCGCCAAGGAGAACCCCATGTTGAGTGCTGCCGGTCAACGTCACGCTTGCGGTCGAAAGCGCACCGCTGTCGGAAAGCGTAGCTGTGGAGTTTTGAACTAATTCGCCTGTAGTTGTATCCCAGCGAACCAAAGCATTGTCTGTGCTCGATGAAGGTCCGACGACCGTTCCGCTTCCTGTTCCATTTTGCCCAACATCTCCGGTCCTACTCAAACCTACAAAAACACGCTCATTTGCATTGAAGGTTCCAGCAGATGAAATGTGCTGAACATTAAATTTCACAAAGCCGGTTTCATTGCTGATCGAGATTACGTTTAGCCAAATAACATCACGATCACCCGTCCGTATACTGACGGTTGCCTTACTTGTGGTGTTGGTCGAATCATCAAAGTAGGTAAGAAAGCCCTCTAAATTATTCCCGTCGATATCAACGTCAGCAATGCTGATTTGCGTAACAGATGCGAGGGTTCCATTGTTGAAAGCGAGCTTTCCATTTCCAGGCGAAACCGCTGTGTTTGTCGAGGTGTTGAACTCATACCCACAGAACTGTGCGCCGACTGCCGACACTTGAGTTGATACAGCGGCAACGCTTGTTACATCAGACGATATGCCAGCAACCGTACTAATGTTAGAGTTGTTTGAAGCAACTGTTGTCACGTTTGTATTGTTGCCAGCGACAGTCGTTACATCCGAGCTAATGCCGGCGACGGTCGTCACATTACCGCTGATACCGGCGACAGTATTAATGTTAGTGGCGTTTGAATTTACGGTGTTGATCGCCGTCTGATCGCTGGTCGTCGGCGTTGTTCGTAACCAAGTCGTGTTCCCTTGATCACGAACCTTCATCACATTGTTCGTTGTATCAAAATATAAAGCGCCATCAATAAGCGTGTCCCCGTCATTATCGACCGTTGGGTCCGAAGCTTTTGCTCCAAGAAACCGATCATCAAAACTATCGAAACTTGCGGCGGCTGAAGCAGCGCTTGCGGCGGCTTCGCTGGCTTTTGTTGTCGAAATTCCAGCTTGCGTGGTACTCGTGGATGCACTGGAACTGGACGAGCTGGCCGAGGACGCGCTGGCGGTGGCACTATTCGCCGAATTCGTTTCAGATGTCGCAGCAGCGGCAGCGCTGGCGGCGGCTGCAACCTGACTGGCAGTTGCAGATGCCGCGTCACTCAGAAGCCCCCATTTTGCTGCGTCAGAATTTGTGAGGAGAGGCTGGGAACCAGAAGATTGGTGAGCCGTGATGCAGATGTGGATATTGCCGTTTGAGGTATCTTTAACGATATCTCTAACCGCATAACTTGTGCCGGACGCCCAGGCAGATCGGAATGTTCCGACTTCTTGAGTTACGTCGAGATTGCCTGAGCCATCAAATGCGAGAAGCTTATTTTGTCTCGCTGTGGCGTCTTCCGAAAATTCACTAGAGGTAAGAGTGTTTGTCTTGCTAACTTTAATTGCACGATCTAGCTCTTCCTGAATTCCCTGTGTGATAAACGTCAGGCGATCGAGCCCGTCCTCGTGAGACTGTGCTGGAAACGGATCATTCTCAACAAAGTCCGTTCCTTGAGTTAAAGCAAGCTTCCGGCGAACAAGAACTGTCTCACCGCTTGCCGGCGTATTTCCACTCGTGAATGTGACTGTTCCACCGGCATCCTGACCGACGCCACTGACATTATAATGTGTGCTGAGTGACTTTGTTGTTTCAACACCTGTACTCGATCGAATGATAACTTCAAGATCGGCGGCAGCAAAAACTTTAAAGCCATATGCAAAAGCCGTTGTTGAGCCGTTGCCGGCGTGACTATTTTTTGTGGTAGTGCTTGAGACACTCATCGCCGCAACCTTCCTAAGTCAGACATTGTACCTTTAACTTGTTGTAAATCGTCATATGCGCGTTTGATGTTTTCGTATGCTGGGTCTGTTAACAGCACCGGCAAAGCAGATTCATAAAAGCGATCCTCAATATCTTGTATGGCGTTAAATTGTTCTTTATCTGTCGATCGCGCATACTCAACAGTGCCGATTAAAGCGTTAAGCGCTTCGTTAAACGTCTCAGCATTGCCCTGTGGCGAAACTGTTTTGATGACGTTTTTTGCTAGGTTCGTCCATTTAGCTGCGAACGCTTCTGGAAAAACAAAACCGTTATGCCGTTGGCGTTTTTCCCGCAACGGACCCTTGAGCCGCATTTGCTCACGCTGCAAAGCCGTTGGTGCTTCACCTTTTTTAATGGTAAAAGGCATGGCGGCGTTCCATCCAGCGAGAACCGGGTTTACATCAAAACGCACATTCATTTCTTTTGGTTTACCAAAAACGTCATATTGAATTGCACTCGTATCATCGTCGGCACCTCCAAAAACTTCGCGGTCGGAAATCATAGAGCCCCATTTGTCCATCGCGTCATTGAAGCTCGCGCCCATACCGCCCTTAACTCTGCCAACCAACTCATATCGCGGCTCGGATTTCCCGCCACCAACATCATGGAACGGAACAATGTCAGGGTTTTGAACGTCCGCGATTGTGTAATATTCTGGCCCCTTTCCAACTGCGCGCCGAGACGTTGGATTTACGCCGCGCTCTCCAGCGCGGATCAAAGCGCTGCCCGGCAAAAAACTCTGTAACGGCGAACTTGCCAAATAGCTCATATCACCGCGCGTCCACGCCAGTTCGATATCGCCTATCGTCTTCAGCATTGGCATGTCAGATATATATTCAGCCGCCGCAGCCGCAGCCGCTGAGGCCCATCTAAGTGATATTTCTGGGTCGTTGCTTCGCCGCATCTTTTCCGCTGTGGAGGCCGCAATCCCCAAGATTGCGCCAACCGGCTCCAACCCGGCATAAGACACATAAGTTAACGCCCCATTCGGCATGCCTGTCCTCGGATCAAAAAGTGGCAACGGATCGCCATCTGCATCTACCGGAAAGTCATCGCCTCGAAAGACGAGACTATAAGGCTGCCAGCCGGGGGGCAGCATCTCACGTTGCCGTTTATCTCTCGGCATAGATCCAGTTAAATTACCATTTAAGGCATGCTGGTAGACGGTATACATCACGCCCCATCCAAGCGTGGCGCGGGCAAGTGCGCGCTGCCTTTTTGCCGGATCTTTTGTAAATGCTATCGGGTTAATGCGCTCCATCCATCGCAAAATGCTATTCGTAGGCGCAACAACGAACGGCATAATCATTTTGCCAAGAAATGGAATCTCTTGCAGCGTCCTGGCAAGTTCTCCAACCTTACCTAAGTCGCTCGTCATCGTGTTGTATCGCGCGGCGTCGTCCATCTGCCCAGCGAACGAGCGCGGGTCCAAAATGCTCATTGCAAAATTATCGAAAGCTTCCTCGTCGGTTTTACCTAGCGCCTTTGCGCGCATTGCTTGCGCATACGCCTCTGCATACAGCTCGCCGCGTTGACTGCCGACGCGCCAGAAATCATCAGCCGCCATCAGCGCGCGGCCAGGTATTCGAATCGCGCGGCCAAGCCCATCAACAAATCTACCGGCCTTACCACTAATATTTAAATTTTCAGCATCGATCGAACGCAGTTGCGCACCCTCAATTTTATTCATCGCGTCCGCCGGGGTTTCAGTGTCCATCGTGCGCCGCGCTATTATCAGCGCATCGCTCAACGTTTTTGACATTCCCAGAACACGAGCAATTGCTTGACCGGAATAGACGCCGCCCTCGACATTCTTGCGACCAAACGCGCGGCGCAATCCGCGCTCAACGCCACCGTAGGCACCGGCAATTAATTCTTCAGGTAGCTGGTAGAGCATGAACAACGGCGTAGCAAAAAAGTTTTTAATGTGCGTCTTCGTCCAACTCAGCAAGCCATTAACGTAGACCTCCTGAAATACACCGTTTGCTTTTGCTAAAGCGCCTTTAAACGCAAACTTGTGCAATGCCGCTGACCCGCCATTCTTTTGAGCTGCCAATAAACCTTTTGCGAGTTTACGTGCTTCACCTGGTCCGCCAGTGGCTCTTAATAACTCCAGAGCTGCGTCAGCTTGCAGCTCAGGCGTGCGCGCACTGGCTGGAATATTGAAAGCTTGCAGCGCGCGTGCAATTTCGGTCTGAGCTGATTTTGTTTGCGTCTGAATGCCGGCGTGAATTGCCATTTGCCGGCGGAACCGAACAAGGTCTTGCGGTGATTCATTGCCGTCTCGTATCTGCCTCGCCATCTCAGTAAGCCGCTCGCCGCTCTTTATCAGCAATTGCCGCGCGGCAAGCATGTCAGACGCATTAAGCAAGTCGCCGGTTTGTCGCTTTAATAGCCGGCGCGTAAAGCCCAACTCATCGGCAAGCGCTTGCTCAGCCGCCTCTTCAGTCATCTGATTTGTCTGCACGCCTCGCTTGGCTGCCTCGATCGGATCGGCGTACAGCTCACTCGTGTAATTAAACAGCGCTTTAACGTCGTCGCCGGTTTGCAGGGTTTCAAAATTAAAGTCGATGCCTTCAGTGCCAGTACGCACCAAGTCCTCAACCCGATTTGGCTGAATTGCTTGAACGCCACCCATCGCGTCGATTTCGGTAACGGGTGGTTTCTGTGGATCGCCGCCGCGCGGCGTCATGTTTTCGTTTTTAAGTCCGTATAACCCTTCACGAGCTTGACCAACAACGTCTGCCACGGGATCGACGCCGGCCACTTCATCAAGCGCGTCTAATGCCTCGTTGCCTTCTATTGCTTTAGCTGCGTTGCCTTCTGCTTCCGCAAATCGCTTTTGCCCAGCCTCTGATAACAAGCTTGACGCCTGATTTTTTTGCCTCGTTGCGTACTCTCCAGGTTGCAGCAAGCCTTCTTCGACAGAAGTTGGCATGCGGCCATCTTCAACCTTTGCAGGTTGATCTTTCATAGCGCCAAGAACACGTAAAATTAAATCCATTTTGCCGCCGGCGACTTGTGTGTCGTCGGGCAAAAGGGGAGCGCCACGGCGCGAGGCTTCCGCCGCCTGGTCAGATATTGCCATGCGTTATTGTTCCAATAAAAAAGGCGCCCAGAAGGCGCCTTGTTTAATTATCGGACGGCGGTATTAGCCCGCCGTCTTCTCGGTATTTTGCGTTGATGGCGTCGTTGACGCTCCAGCCGTATCGATCGGCGAAGTCTTGGTCGATTTCGTCAATCCTTGGCTGGAGTTCGCGGATGATATCACGAACTCTCCCTTGAAGATCGGATCGTCTGGCCCAGCGTCCGTCCATGTAACTTTCGCCATTTTTATTTACCTTCCAATCGTTACCGGCATAGCCAGTATAGGCATGAAATCGTTTAGCAGTCACAGATGAACCGCCGTCGAATTCCATAGCATCTAACGCTTTCTCAATTATACTCTGAAACTCAAGATTATCAAATTCTAGATAATCAAAATTTACAAACCTCGCGCCTGTCTCGTGAGCAATCGGTGCATACTCACCATGTCCAGCAAGCTTTGAAATTATATCGGCAAGCCGTTTTGTTTCGGCTTCCGTAAATGGTCGCCCAACATCAACCTGTACAGCGTTGCTGTTTTTACGACTGGCTTGATAAAATGGCCTATGAAAACCGACGCCATCTTGCTTCATTAAAATTCCACGAACTGCCGCATAAGCTGAGATTAAATCCTCCGCAGATTGTTCAATCTGTCCACTTTCCGGTCCCTTATATTGTCGTGGCATAAAAGCGCTTGTTTGAGTGCCAGGGCTAACTTTGCCTTCAAAAAACCCTGGAGCCTCAAAGTCGCCTGGCGACATAACGCCAAGCCTCTTTGCTACAAGATCGCTGCCGTCTTCATCTAAAAAGACTTTTGATATTGCAACGTGATATTCGGCTTGCTGCTCATATGGCGCGTTAAACATTTCTGGCATATGGTTGCTTGTACGGCCAGGAATGCTCTCCCAACTTACTTGACCACGATTGTCCGCCAGCGCATCCGCATAATCAAATTTGGCGCGATCTATATCTGCATCAGTTAAGTCATGCTTTAACGCATGCCTCAGCCAATTACCCAAGTGTTTAGCTTGGTCAATCACCACTCTTTCTTTTTTGCCGGTGCGCGCGTTCGTCTCAAATTTTATCCAGCCACGCTTTTCGCTTGATGCCTCAGTCGCCGTTTTAACCTGTGGATTTTCTGATCTACCTTTCATCGCAACCCAGATCGCAGCTTGCACCTGGTGCGGCTGCCAGCCAAGTTTCTTAGCAATGCGCTGCGTTTCTTTTGTAATAAATTCGTATTGTCTTTGGCTTGGCATCTCATTCGGTTTCGTAAACCCAAATGCCCGCACCATCCAAAGGTCGCCAGTGACAGGGCCAACGCGATCCGGTGCAATGTGTATCATTAAGTTGTTATAAAAGTCGTCCGTTTTTCTCCCGGCCCATTCCTGACCAGAAAATATTTCGTTAAGCTTTTTGCTCATAGCAGTAGGGAAACGGCCCGTCTTTATTTCAGCGCCGGCTTTCCACTGACTGTAAGCTTGTAAAGCATAATCAAGATTGTTTTTAACTGGCGTGCCAGGTGACGTTACAGCAATCGCTTGTATTAAACGATCAGCTTCATCAACGTCACCACCAACCGCATCGAGAATTTCTTTTGAACTTCGCTCATACCACAGGCGCCCGGCAGCTCCCTCTTTCGCTAGGGAGCTTACTTTTTTACGCAATGCAGCAAGCTTCTGTGGCGAATTTACGCCTGGCGGTGCGCCGATATATTGACCAGTCGTACCAATTCGACGCCGATCCGCCAGCTTACCCGCAGCCGACAGCGCCAGGTCACCGGCTGCACCAACCGGATTGGCGGATAACGTCGTACCGGCTGCCATGCTTGCCAGGCGTTCGTCAGCGCGTCCGCCGGCTTGCACGATGCTTTCCTGTAGGCGATCCCACGGTATCATTTTACTGGCACGCACGAGGTACTCGACGCCTTTTTCAACAGCGCCGCCGATCATCATGCCGTCTAACGCTACACGGGCACGGTTGATAAACTCAGGGTCTTCTTTCTGCGCAGCGAAGACATCTATGACAGCATTCGCTACCGCGCCACGTTCTTCCGGTGTCGCGCTTGTCAAAAATTCGGTCAGACTAGCTATTGCCGTCGCGTCGTCCGGTTGCGCGTTTATGAAGTCCGCAACGCCGCCCCAAGCAATGCCACGCGCAAATGGACCGGCTGCGCTAAACGCACGCAGATACATCGCCGGCGTAACAGCTTGAACGCCGAACTCAGTAATGCCCGTTACGATTTCCTGTAACAGCGGCACCGACGCTTTTTCAGAACGAAACTCAATGTCTGCTTTTTGCAAAGCATCTGGCATAATAAAATCTGCAAAGTCCACGATAGCCTCAACGCCATCGCGGATCATTTCACTGCCGCCAACTGGATAGTCGGAACGAAGGTCTAACCCAAAAACATCGCCGACATAGCCAACGCCTTCATTCACCAGATCAACCGGCTTTCCGAGTATGGGCAAAGCTTCATTCAAACTTTTGCCAGCGTCAAAGGCGCCTTGACTTAATCCTCGGCGTATATCGCGGAAAACGCCGCCTTCTTCCTCGCCAGGATCAATGCCAGGCTTTTCGCCTTCAACATTTCCGAATGAAACTGCAACGCCTCTTTTTTTCTCGCCCGTTTTTCCGAGCAACCACTCGCTACCGTCTTGCCGGCGCTCAATGTCGTAACTGATGCCGTCTTCAACAGTTTGATAAATCTTTGTTGATAACGGAATTGGAATACCCTGCGACATTCCAAACGCATCGCCATTGTCATCTCGAACAATGCTATCAACGTCGTCAGCGGTTAAACTACTGAAGTCAGCGCCCCGGCGAATTTCGGCAGCTTCGTAGTCCTCAAAATTGCTGTCGAATTCATTCATCATTCAAACACCTGAAGCGTAAATTCTTCGTTTATTAAATTTAACAACCCTAAAAGTTTCGCATCATTAGGATATTTAACTAATAATCTGGTTAACCCAGCTTTAACCTCTTCGATGCTGTTACTCGACGGATCTGGCACAGCCCCCTTGTATACTCCTTGCAATTGAGAATGAGCTGCCTGTAATTCAGCTTGACGAAATTTACGCTGTGCTTCGGCGAACTGGACTTGCATGTCCTTAACAATAGAGCGTGATTTTTCTAAAATTTCGTCTGGTGTTTTTGTTCTATTTTCTTTTTTTGATACCCATGTGCGGAATTGAATACTTGCTTTGCGGAATGCCATTCGCGACGGCGTCTTTAAACGCTTTGAGTCACTTTGCTCTACAAAATCGAAAGCATCTTTAAAGAGCTGTATGCCTTCTTTTTCAGCGTCATTCCGATCACCTTCAAGTTGCTGAAGCATCTTGCTGTAAAACCCTGAGCTAACTCTGCCTCTGGCCTCTATCAATACCTCATAAGTTAATTGATCGAGGCTTTCTAATTCCTCTAGCGATGCCTCTAACTCTCGCGACTCTTCTGTTTCCACAAATTTACCGCCCGCTTTTTCTGGGTACAAAAGACCCTCAATTGCGTTTCGTTTTGCCGGCGTTTCGTAATACCCAGATTCTAATAAAAGTTTATGCGCGTCTTCAGCTAATTGTCTCTGAGCTGGGTCGTTAAAATCAGCGTTTATGGCTTTATTATAAATTTCATCGTTAGCAACATTCGATTGTCTGTCTGCTTCCTCGCGCGCGTTCTTACGCGCTTTAATGACACGGTTAGCGCCCTTCAAAGCGTCATCAGCAATTTTATTTAACTGTTCAGGCGTTAAAAGTTTTTGCGCTGATTGTATAATTGGATCGGGACTGTTGCCGGCTCGGAAATCAGAAATGATGCGCAATGCGTCAGCATTTTCCGTATTCGTCATGTTTGCCAGCGTGCTTGCAATTGTCGATTTCGTTAAACTTTCAAGTCGTTCTTGAACTTCATCGAAACCGATATCAACTCCCGCCGCTGTAATTTGAGCTATGCCCTCAGCTAAAGATTGATTACGCACCGCCACACTTTTTGTAATGTCGGACCCGGCGCGAATAGCAAACTCTTCAGTTTGATTTAAGGTTGCCTTACGCTGGTCGACTACGCGCTTGTTATTTTGCTTTCGAAAATCGAGCGTGGCGCGCAGCCGCCTTTCTGCTACTTTGTTTTGAAAACTTTGCTTTTGCCTTGTGCTTGTAAGCTTTGATCGTTGGACGCCTTCAATTAATTTTAAATCACGATTAAATTGAATTTCTGCTTGATTGGTATCAGCAATTTTTAAAGCTGCCTCGCTGCTTTCATTAATTGCTAATTCATAATCATTAGCCGCCGCCGTCGCCTTTGCCTCATCAGCAATTTGAATTTTTTTAATGGCAAAGTCAGCGCCGGCGTTACCAAGCGCTGATATCTTTTTGCCCGACTGCTTTAACATTGCGCCGGCCTCAGCGGCTGCAAGCGCCGGCGCTGTCATGGCGCTTGTGCTAAGCTGAGCTGTCACAAATTGCCCTTGCCCGCGCGTCGGAATAGCCGTTTGAGATGTATACGTTGGAACCTTCATACAATCTGACTCGCCTTAAAGCCTAAACTACCGAGAGAGCTAAAGGCGTCAGCAAATGCCTGTTGCTGAACCGCGCGCGCCTTAATGTTGAATCCGAGTTGTTGCTGACGGCCTTCCAGCAATGCAAGTTGACCAGCAAAGCGCTGGTTAAGTCCTTGCTCGCGAATTCGCCCGGCTTCGGTGCGTGCCGCCAAGTCAATGAGCTGCACCTCTTCCTCGGCTTCGTTGGCACTATCCATAAGAACAAGCAGAGGCGTGCCGGTTGAGGCTGAGCCAGTGTTTTTGCGAAACGCTGTCTCAGTGGTGGCTTGCAGCTTGCTGAATTTTTTGCGGAACCGTAACGCCTCACGATCACCAACGCGCTCACGCAAATCAGCTTCTTGTTTTGCTACACGCTCATTACGCAATCGAATTTTATTATTAAATTCTGCGGTAGCTAACGCACCAGCACCGGCGGCGCGAAGACCACTCGCCTGGTCGCGAGCGCCCATCATTTGCGCGCCGGTGCCAACCGCACTAACCGCTAAACTTGCTACACCAAGTGTAACTGGATCTATACCCATTTTCGCACCCAACTGTACATATCGTAGTCCTCACGATCTGGCGTCATTTGCCTAATCGTCCCTTCGAATTCCATGCCGAGAAAACGCGCCCAGCGCGATAACTCGGGCCAATCACTTTTCATGTGCGCCTGCACTCGGTGCAGATCTTGCTCGTTTGCGATCTTGCGCATCCAGCGCCGACAAATTCGACTGACCGAAATTTTGTGTGTGTCTAATTTGTCGCTTGCCATTAGCCAGGCTTCGCCGGCGCCAGGCCATAAGGGCTGTATACCGCTAATGGCAATCAAATGCCCGTGGTCAATAAACGTGAAAGCCATATCGCGTTGAACAAGATGCTCAACAAAACCAAACGATGGGCGATTGCGATCATCATTTAAATTTTCAGCTAACAACGCCTCAGCATGTTCAAACTCAAACGGCGCTAAAATCACTGTTCAAAAGTTGTCAAAGTCGCATAGGCCGCCAGCACTGTCATCGGCAGCGGTTGATCCTGTCGAATGGTTAGCTGACCTTTTGTGTCGTAATAACCATTAAGCTCAATTTCTTTATCGCCGCTGAACAGCTCAATAGGCGCGTCCATCGCGTCGGCAGATGACCTGAACGGAACAATGTCTAGGTTATTTTCGTTGCGTCCAACTTGTAGACCAACCGATCGATAGAGACGCACTGTTAACTCATTTATGCGCTTTATCTTGCCCTGCGCCACGCCGTCAGTAGCGCCGGCGTTAACGCGCAAAGTGCGCAGCGTGCTGTTGTATGGCAACCCAACATGCGCCTTTGTTACGTGCCGATCGAGCGTAATTGCACCAGACGAAACCGTCTTATCAGCATGAACCGAACCATCGGCGAGAATAGAAACCGTTTGCCCTTCTAAATGACCTAAACCCGATAGTGTCGTCGCGGCGTGCTTTACCGTTGCACCGCTGGCATGGATTGCGGCAGCGCCAACGACGCCGCGCGTGCAGCCCGTAAGTTGGTTCGAACTGTTGCCGGTGTAGGTAATAATTTCTGTGCCAATTTTAACAGCGCCAGACGCTGGAAAAGACGAGCTATCAGTTAATGTAATTGTCGTTGCCGTCGCGCTAATTTGTCCGTTTAGCGTACTTGTGACGCCGGTAAAAGTTAGCGAGCTGTCAACGAATACGGCGTTGTTAACGTCAGTGCCGAATTCGAAGTCTTTAATAAATTCGATGTAGCGTTTGGTTGCGCCGTTTATTGTGCGCTTCACAACCAAATAGATTTCATCCTCATCAAGGTCGCCAGGAATAACGCCGACACGTTCGACCACCGCATTGCCTGTGCCAAATGCGCCGCCAATAATCTGCCGGCTCCACCCTGTGACTTGTTCTTCACGTTTGTATGTTAAACAGGCGAGCTGCCCGTCTGTTCGCACGCACCAAATTACTGAGTCGGGTTCTTGCTGGTAGCTCATTTCGACCAGGCCGGACTCGGTGATATGTTCAGAAATTATTGTAACGTCGGGTGCGACAAATCCATCAACATCAAAATTAAATTGCAGCTCACGTACTTTTCGTTTTGCCCTTTGAATAAAAAGCGTGGCGTTGCCGGCTTGAATGGGCGAGGTGTCGGCTGAACCGTGCGAGGTTTGCTGTTTAATCTGAATGTTAGTCGGCGTGATTGCCTCGTCGGTTGCGCCGGCCCTGACAACAAACTCGCCGCCACTCGTGCCAACAATCAGATTTCGCGTGCTTGCAAGAAAACGTATGACGTTGACAAAATTAGAGCCTAGCGTGAACACCATGCCGTCATCGTCTTCCGTGCCGGCTTCGAAGTTTTCAAAGTCACCGCCCTGACTGAAAAACAAAGTTTGCGGTTGATTGCTGGTGCCGGCAAAGACAAGCCGCTCTTCGTAAAATGCGACAGCGCGCGGAAAACCTGACGTCTCGCTGAACGCTCCTAGCGACCAATTGTCCACCGCCTCAAGTTTACCTTGAACCGTAGCTGAAGCAGTCTCATTCGTAAGATCAGCACCAGGTGCCAAAGTTAAAACGCTATCGGTTACATCAACGAGTAAAAAGCCTGAACTCGTATTGTTGCTCGATGTGCCGCTTATCGTAATCGTTTGCCCACTTTTAAAACCCTGATCAATAAAGCCTGCGGCGGCATCTTCAATTCGATCATTATGCTCCAGCCCAGTGCTGTCAGGATCGCCCTCGTGGAAAACCAAAGACGCAGCATATGTCGGCATTATTTCTGAGCGACCATCTTCAAGCTCTTGAACTGTGCCAGTCACTGACGTCGCCGACGAAAAGCCGGTAATTTTAACAAAGCCCTCTTGTATCTTAATCAAACGCCCAACGTCGGTACTTACAAATAAAGACGCAGAAGCAGTAATTGTAACGGAGCCTGTGTGTGCGCTTGACGTTAGCGTCGTCGTTGTAATGTTTCGATCAAGAAACGGACCGCGTAGAAGATCAACAACACTTAACGACCAGGCTGTATCGCTTGTGCGCTCAATCTTACGAACAGCATGATTTGGCGAAACGATATACATAACGTCGCCGCTTTGCGCATACTTTAAAGTATCGAGATCGGCGGCGGTATACGGCGTAGCAACCTCAACAGGCGAACCACCGGACTCTACTACACCACCATCTTTAAACACTCTGAAATACGATGGACCGAATTCCAGTATGTACGTTTGCTCGACGTTAAATTCGAACGTAATTAAAGTAACGGGGTTGGCACTATTTTTGACCTCAGCAATAAATCGCGTGCCGGGCCGCCTTGTGCATCCGCCATGTGGTTGCACCACAAAATTTTCAACAATTTCGGCGCCGTTTTCGTACTTTGAAATATCTGTGCGGCCATGCAGTCGCTCAGTAATTTCGCCGGCGGTAAAATTTTGAAAGGCTTTTGTAACTTTAGCCACTAAAGCCTCGCGCTCGTGAATACATCGCTTTCAATAAACAAGCTGCGATCTTGGTTTGTTACGTTATCCGGTGTGCCTTCACTGGCATCGACAAAGCGCGCTTCACTAACTTTGGTTTCGTAAAGTTGAAAAAGCGTTTGCGTGAGTTGTGGACTATTCACCAAGCCATACGAAATGTCCGCTGCCAGGCGCGCAGCCATTGCCTCAAGCAATAGCTGGTCATACTCATTCGGGTCAGTAACACGCGCCACAAAAATAAAATTAAAAGGCGTTGTGTTTGATAAAATTTTACGGCCTTCGACACGAAAGATTGTGTCGAGATCTTCAGCTCTAATTACGCGAAGGCAAAACGGATCATTCGGCATCAAATGCTGATGCTCAAATTCAAATGCCGGCGCCTCGCTCTCAGCGGCAATTGACGTCCGACGCAATAGGCAATTCCACGGGTGGGCGCGGCTTACGGCATCGCGAACAAATTCAAAGCGCTGATTACAAATGCGCGCAGCTCGACTGTCTTCTGTCAGCGACACAATGTTGCTGGCGCCGATCATGTTCAGCGCCGAGTTGCAGATATCAACGTCGGATGCCATGTGAATTCCTTAAAAAGAAAAGGGGGGCCAGAAGCCCCCCTAAACTATTAATCGACAGCGTACATCATCATCAGCTCGATGGTGCCAGTGCCGGCGGCACCGCCCATCGTCACTGTAACGACAAACTCGTTGTCAATTACCGATTGACTGATGTCTACCACGGTGTTCGCCGAGAGGGCGAGCGTAGCGGCAATATCGGTGCGCGCAGCGGAGGACGTTGACGTTGCCGCCAGGTACTCATCTGCGTCTGCCGCCACTGACGCGCCAGCGCCATTGGTGTGGGCAGAGTGACCAACCGAAAGAGTTGTCGAAGACCCTAACGCATCATTGTAGAGATAGCCGCCGAGAACGCGCGCGCCTTGCGGCAACGCAAACATCTCGATGACGTCTCCAGAAGCTAAACTAGAAGCTTCAAACGTGGCATGTGCCACGCGAACGGAACCGCCAAGCTGATTAGCTTTGACGAATTCTTTCGGATCGTCCTGAGTCAGGTCGGTCCGAACATTACTAAAAACAGTAGCCATTGTTCAGTCTCCTTCCTTACTCA
>TARA_R100000805_G_C3626429_1_pt1 | contig 23927 bp, 32 predicted proteins | sample TARA_R100000805 | Tara Oceans TARA_R100000805 (sample SAMEA2622832) | marine metagenome | biome: marine biome (ENVO:00000447); feature: surface water layer (ENVO:00002042); material: "saline water (ENVO:00002010), including plankton (ENVO:xxxxxxxx)" | depth 5 m
GTGCAAGAACTTTCGGCTAAGGTTGCAGCACTCGAAGCAAATTAATCTATAATTTATTGGGATTACTTTAAACACATGACCGCTTCTCAAGAAAAGCTCAACGCTATCGTCCAAGAGCTTGAGTCTGTAATCGCTCAGCACAATGAAGCGATTCGTACCGCTGAATCCTGCAAAGAACGTGCAGTCTTTCTTCAAGGTGCAGCACAAGCTCTTCGGGAACTGGAAGGTACAGAACCTGTTGTTGAAGCTGAACCCTCCTCAGTAGAAGCCGAGTGAAGTAAAATAGGAACATATAAATAAGTTCCTATATCTAAATGGCCTACATTGGACAGCAACCGGTAGTCGGTCGTTATATCCTCCTGGATCAAATTTCAGGAGGATTTAATGGGACAACCAGTGGGTTCACGATGTCCACCGCTGGAGGTCAGCAAGGCGTAACGCCTGGGTTGGCTCAAAATGTCTTGCTGTCCTTGGGCGGTGTCATCCAACATCCTGGTACTGACTACACCATATCTGGCTCTGGCCTTACCTTTACAACACCACCAGCATCCGGTACAACTTTCTTCGCCACGGTCTTGGGCGATGCACAGTCTGTTGGTACGCCTAGTGATGGCACCGTAACCCCTGCATCTATTGCCGAGGGATTTGATTTTTCGTTCCCGAACATGACCGTTACGGGAGCATTGACTGTTAGTGGTTTAACGACAACGAGCGGCCTAACGGTTACTGGAGACGCAACCGTTCATGGCTTAACTGTTGGCCGTGGTCTTGGATCTGTTGCGACGAACACGGTCCTGGGCAACAACGCACTAGACGCAAACACCACGGGCAACAACAACACCGCTATTGGTGACGAAGCTCTGTCGGCTTGCACAGAGGGCTTTAGAAATACCGCAGTTGGCGCGAGCACGTTGGTTCTTCTCACCACGGGAGACAACAACGTTGCTATTGGTGCAGACGCACTTGAGGCAACTACTACGGGAAATGACAACGTAGCGGTTGGTTTTGACGCGCTTACTTTAAACACAACAGGCAATAACAATACTGCTGTTGGAGATTCTGCTTTAGAATCTGCAACTACCGCATCTAATAACGCAGCATTAGGTGCAGATGCCCTTAAAGCCAATACAACTGGCACGTCTAACGTTGCTGTTGGCTATCAGGCTATTGATGCAAATACAACCGGTGATGCAAACACTGCGGTCGGTAGATCCGCGCTGACTAGCAACACCACTGCTAATAATAACGTTGCTGTAGGTAAACATGCTCTGTTGGTTAACAGCACTGGCACGTCTAACGTTGCTGTTGGTACAGATGCCCTTGATGCCAATACAACTGCCTCAAACAATGTTGCTGTTGGTCAATCAGCACTAACAAATAACACAACTGGTGCTGAGAACACAGCGGTAGGTTTCCAAGCCTTAGAAAAGAACACGACTGCTAACAACAACATTGCCGTTGGTTATCAAGCTCTAGAAGAAACCACTACTGGCACGTCTAACGTTGCTGTTGGCTATCAGGCTATTGATGCAGGCACAACTGCTTCAAACAATGTTGCTGTTGGTCAATCAGCACTAGGAGCTATCTCCACGAATGGCAACTGTGTCGCTGTCGGTCATCAGGCTCTGTTGAACACTACCGCCGGAAACCTAACCGCCGTCGGCTATCAAGCCTTAAGGATGAATACCAGTGGTACCAATAATGTTGCCCTTGGTCTTCAGGCGCTAAACCTTAATACCAGTGGCAATAACAACACTGCTGTTGGATACCAAGCTTTAGATGCTAATACAACTGGAGATGCCAACACCGCAATGGGTCTTAACGCCCTTGGTGCCACCACCACTGGTGATAATAACGTAGCTGTTGGATCTGGGGCTTTAGATGTAAACACTACCGGTTCTAGCAATGTTGCTATTGGGCAGAATACTGCTGGCGCCATAACCACTGGCATCCGAAATGTTGCCATTGGTCAATCAGCTTTAGCAGGAAATACAACTCAATCTCAGAATGTTGCGATTGGGCATGATGCTTTAAATTCTGCTACCGCTAGTAACAATACAGCCGTTGGCTACAAAAGTTTAGCAGCTAACACCACTGGCACGGAAAACGTAGCTGTTGGCTCACTTGCCCTTGACGCAAATACAGATGGTGGTAACAACACTGCCGTTGGCAGTCAAGCTTTAGGAAACAATACTGGCGGTGGAAACACAGCAGTTGGCCGTGCTGCATTAAACGCTAATACAAGTGCTGATAATAATACAGCTGTTGGTTTTAACGCATTGCTCGATAACACCACAGGTGAAAGAAATACAGCTGTTGGTTGTCGTGCTCTTGACGGAAATACCAATCAGGCTGACAACACTGCTGTTGGTTTCAATTCACTATCTGCTCTCACCTCAGGCAACAGTTGCACTGCTGTTGGATCACAAGCTCTTGAAAATTGTACTAGCGGGTCTGACAACACTGCTGTTGGTCAAAAGGCACTCGAAGCAAACACCAGCGGTGGTTACAACACCGCAGTGGGGCGTGAAACTCTGATAGCAAACACTACTGGCGATGGAAATACTGCGGTTGGCGGACTTGCGCTCGACGCAAATACTACGGCCGACGGCAATACTGCAATGGGTTGGGCAGCCCTAAGTGCTAACACTACTGGCAGTCAAAACGTAGCTGTTGGATATCAGGCTTTAGAGGCAAACACTATAGCTGGTGATAATACTGCTATTGGGTACGGTGCCCTTCAAGACAATACAACTGGCAGTAGTAACACTGCCTGTGGACACCGTGCGCTTGCTCGAAATACCACTGGTACCTTCAACGTTGCTGTTGGACGGATTGCGCTAGATAACGTTACCACTGGCTCGCAAAACATTGCCGTGGGTTACAACGCTGGCGGCTCAATTACCACAGGAAATGAGAACGTTTGCATCGGTCAAGATACAGGCGATAGAATCACAACTGGCGATCGAAATGTACTCATTGGCGACGACGCTGATGTTGATGTTTCTGGCAGAGATCGCGCTTGTGCTCTTGGTCAGGGCGTATCGACCTTTGCCACTGATTCCACGACCCGGATTCTCGGTGATAACGGTGTTTACAACACAGGCAACACCTCCAATTGGAGTACAACCTCTGATCGTCGTCTGAAGAAGAACATTGTTGATTGCACGATTGGTCTTGACACAATCAAGCAAATTGTCGTGCGCAACTTTGAATACAGGACCGCATCGGAAATCACAGATGCAGAACTGCAAAATAATCTCGACATTTACACGATTCCTAAAACGGGTGTTCAGGTTGGTGTTATCGCGCAGGAGCTTGAGGCTGTAATTCCAACAGCTGTCGCAACAGACGACAATGGCGTCAAGCAAGTTCAGCAGGACGAAGTGTTCTGGCACATGCTTACTGCCATCAAGGATCTTGCTGCAGAAAATGACGCACTCAAGGCTAGACTTGACGCAGGTGGACTCTGATTATGAAACTTGTTTTTAACATCCTGCTAACTGTATTAGCACTGTTCCCTAACTTATTGATTGGCTACTTGTACATCAACAAGGATGCAATCATCGAGCAACAAAAAGAAGCCCTGATGAAAGGCATCGGAGGACAGCTATCCAGCCAACTTGGCAAGCAAACAGAAGCTTTAACTGGCAACATGGATTCTTTATTCGCTGACAAGATCAAACCCGAAATGGACACGCAACACCAAGGACAACTTGATGCGCTGCCCAAGGAAACAGGCCCTGCAATTCCTTTTACAACGCCGTGATTAACATTCCGGACATTGGGGTACGATCCATACGGATTGTGCAAATCCCTGATGTCCATTCTTGGACACAAATCGCACCTCTAAATATTCCTCATGCACCCCCAGTAACCCTGGAGATCGGACTGCCGATCATCAACATTCCTGGTTGTGTTGAAGCACATGAAAAAAACGACAAGTCATCGACAATTTCTAGCGATGATCTTAGAGGCGTCATGGTTTTCTGCGATGCAGGAGTACCTTCATACAACCCGATTAATTACAATCCAGAACAATTAATACGTTCAAGCATCCCAGCAATACCAAATACGACGAAGCCTTCTACACCTGAAACACCAGTAATCCCCAGTAATCTCCCCGGTACTAGGAAGGAATTTAAACCAGCAGCTCCTGACGACACACAAGAAGAATGCACAGAAAACTGTGATGAAAAACCTCAATTAATTGAAGAAATTAAACCAGAAAAGGAGTTAAATATTACTGACTATTTACCTGATTTACCTACAACTACTACGACGGCAGTCATTGCTGTTGTTGCGACTTCTTCTGCTCTATTAGCAAAGCCGCTTGCCGACTTGCTTCTAAAACTGATAAAGCCGACTGTGAAGAAGGCCCAGAAGAAACTGCTTGACGCACTTGGGAAGAAGACGAAGACTGAATCGGTGCGTGAGCGTGTCCTTGCTCAGCGTGATCGGAACCGTGCGATTCTTGCTTTACGGCGGGCTTTGAAGAAATAGGAATTGAATGCGTGTGTTGTGGAAGATGTCCTGGTGGATTAACCAGAATTACATCCTCACATACTTTGAAATAAGGTGATTTGGGATGAAAAAGTATGCCTTGTTTTTTCAAATTTCCACAATGTTTTAACCTTCCAATCTCAAAATCTAATCTCTTTGTAGCCAATATTTGCTGCTGTATTGCAGTCTGGGTATCAACTGCTGTTTTACAACGTTCTTGCAATCCGCCATCTAAAGGAATAGACAGCGTGGCAGACAGCCCAAAATTGATATTATGCGAATTCTTTTGCCCAGTACGTACAGGAACTTGATATAAAACATCTCCCGGATTTAGCAGGTTTCCATCATCATCTGCCCGCATGTCATACACATTATCCATGTAATGTGATTCATATGGAACTTGCCAAGAATTACTAGATGTTACGAACGGGGTAAAATTCAGCGTTGGTCCTTGACAGCTGATTCCATTTGAATAGGTGTTGGTGATATAGGGTCCCTGTAAAACCTGGATTGCTTGATTTGTAACTGAACCGCTACTATTAGCAATAGGGTTAGCAGTTGCACTAACGCCACCGACAGTATCGCTGTAAGCCGGAGAAGAAAATAAGGTGGCACAACCTATTGCGTAAAAATAGACGTGGTTTCTGTGACGCTTTGGATTTCTGTGGTTCTTTCGATCACCGTGTGATTCGAGAGCCCTGCCCCTTGGTAGGTCTCTGTGAACGTGAAAGCGCCGCCAGGTGTTTGCAACGACCAGTTGGGCTTGTTTTGTAAATCCAAACCAGTCCATGTGCTAGTGACTCCGTTCACCGTATTGCTGTCTCTGGTAACAGCCCCTGGTGAAATACTAGCTCCTGAATGTTTAATATTGGTACCGGTCACGGAATACTGAAAACCCGTGTTGTAGTCCATTGAGTTAATAACTTCAGAAACTTTTGTCGAAGTTTCTGTCCTTGACACCATGGACCCCTGCTGAAAATTTGGTACTACCGGAACGCTATACGCTGACTGAAATAAGCCATGAAGAATACCCAGGAGTAAACCCAGTCCAATACCTTCTTGTAAACGTGTCATCTATCGGACAGTCACTTCCGTCACAAATTGTCCAATTGCTGTGGTGCCTGCGCCTCCTGGATTGATCGTGGTAATACCAGCTGAATTGATTACACCACTTAATGTTCCAGCCACGCCGCCTGCAGTGGTAGTCACCGTTCCGTAAGCAGGTAAATTAGACACAGTGCCAGTGGAAACAGAGACACCTGTAGGAATAGCATCGCCGTAGGTAAACGACTCAGACAGGCTGAAAGCAGATCCTGAGGTAGAAATTCCATAGCTACCGGCTCTTAAAGTTGCGGCGGCGGTAACACTTGCTGGCGCAGTCAAGCCACCCATGGTCGATACACTTGCGTTATTTCCTGCAACAGAATAAGTACTACCAATGCGTGTTGCTTGTGTGGCGGCAGCGTCAACAGTGAGCTGTACCGATGAACTCATGCGATGGATGATATCCGCTTGTACAGCGCCAGGAGCCAAACTTAATACTGCAGCTGTAGCCAAGATAGTTTGGGTTTTCATTACTTATACGTTACTTATACCCCAAGTTTACCATTGGGTAAAATTAGGATTGGGGATAATATCTAACAATGAAACTAGGACCTAACCCAAAAGAATTAACTGAATACTTAGGTAGTTTAGTTCCAGTAGGTGTCCTCACTTGGGCTTTGGCAGTTTTAACTGCAAGTTACCTTGGTATTGCGACCAAGATTGATGCGGCTTTTATTTCATCCTTGGTAACAAGTGTCCTTGCTGTGTACGGCATCTCTAAAAAAGATGACGGTAAAAAAGGCACTACAATAAAGAAAGTTACCCCAACCGAAGGTAAGGGTAAAGAAACGTCTCCAGACCAAAAATTCACTGCTCCAAAGATCCCATCACCGGATACCGGAAATGAAAAACAAAGCTAGAGACAAACAAATCAAAGTGAACGTTTGTTGGGAAACAGCAGACGAACGCAAGTGCCATACGTTTAATAAGGATGAAGCCTACGCATTAAAAACCGCCATCGAAAATGACGGCGGTACGGTGTGGTGGTTTAGCCCTGTCGAGTAATCACTCTTTAGGGAATAAGCCGTTCTTGATAAATAACACGGCTTGGTCATCGATAGTATTGTCGGTACTTTCCGCCAGTTTGGTAAGAAGATCTACGATCAACTTCTTGACTTGCGGAGAGTTTAAAAATGTGAACAGAACGGGACGAATTAAAGCAATCATTTTGTTACCGGTATAGTCTCACTTATTCTACGGACATAGATCAACGTACAATAATCAACTACCTGTCAAATTCATACTCTGCCTCGACGTAAATCTCTGCGGTGTGTTCAGAATTCCCTTGTTGACATGCTTTCCGAACTTTTCCGGCGTAATAATCAACAGGTGCAAAGGAATCATTAAGATCCGGCTCTGAACTAAAAAAATCGTCAAAGTCTTTCTGATCTACCGTGTAAGACCAGTTCTTTTCTTCGCTTGTCATTAAACGTCGTAAACTTTACACATTGGAGCAGATGGGTTGTGCTCGCAATAACACTCTACACAAGTTACTTCGCCTCTATCGCATGGACACGGAGACTTTTTACCGAAGAGATTCTTAATTGCTTTAAAGACTTTTTTCATGGTCTTGTGACAAGGGGTAGAAGAATATCAGGGAAAGGATTGTCTGGAGTGTGTTCACGATCCCAGGCAGTACGCCATTCCGTCAATGAATGTTCGTGTTCAGTCGCGCCAGTAAATTCTGGGCCAAGGTCGCATTGAATTGCGCTGTCTACATCTAGATCTTCATAAATAATCCTGGAAAAATCTTCAAGCAAAAGAACCGGAACTGGATCCGCAATTTCAATAACTATACCAACAGCATAGTCAATTAATTCATTCCGTGTATTTGAAATACACAGCATATAGTCGCCAGGCTCTAACGTGAAATACAGTTCATTTCCACGATCAAGTCGAGCAGAATTAAATTCATTATAGAAATCTGATGTAGCCCCCATGAAGGAACCTGCGTAAGGATACGCTACATTTCCGTCACTATCTTTTGTGGAGATACTATCTGCCTGAAATATATTTCTGGCTTGTATTGGATTACGGTTTAAATCATATGCAGAAAGGTTTATATGTTTCGCTCGATTACCACCTTTGGCTGTAATAATCCAACCAGGTGTATTTAAAGTAAATTTAAACCAGTGGTTATAAGTATTGCCGCCATAGCCACCCTGAACTACCTGGTTGGTTGGCCCAAGCTTTCCACGGAGATATCGAACCGAGGTCTGTGCAAATGAGCCAATTGGAAACGGATTTTGAGCCGTCCGCTGTCTTTGGCTCAATTGGTTACGGGCCATTATTTATAATTATTTGTCTATCCTTCATCATAATCTGGGGCATCTTTAACACAAAGAGGATGTGCAATAGTCGGTTTGTATTGATTTTGCACTACTTCCTGTGTCTTGCCGAGGAGTCGGGCACGGCTCATAAGCATTAGTTTCTCCGCTTCATATTTTGTACAGAACGGATGGATACGTTTTGGTGGCATACCTGCATTCCAAGTAGACACCATATGTAGTGGGTTGCCACACCAAGGGTTTCCGCAGACGCGGGTGACAAACATCGAGCCGACATCACCCCATGCAGCCTGGTAAATAGCCTTGTGTACATTTACACGTTCTGATTTTTGCTTGCTGTATATCGCCCGATAAGACGGCATGTAAATACGCTGCGGACCTTTTGAACCAGGGAGGTCGATTTCCCAGCAGTCATTTATATCGGATACCCTAATTCGCTTCCAAAGTTTTTCATATTTAACTTTGTATTCAGGATCCATGTAATTGATATCGAATCCACAGATGTTGGACTTGATCTTCAAAACGCAGTGGTAACACCAGTGGTGCGTCATGTCCCGGATGGTATGCCCATGTGGACAGACGAATCCCCTGTAGTAGCCATGTTCTCGGAGTTCTTGGTCACTGAGAAGATGAATGTCCCGGACGTAGCGGAACTGAGCTTCGCTCACGATGTTTGCCATGTCAGCCCCAGGGATCCAGGTAGTGTCGTTGTGGACGCATTTTGTACCTGATCAGCAGGTCAAGTCGGTTGTCTTTTTCGATATTGAAGCGGTCGTGAACGACTGCGTGGTTGTCTGGGCATTCTCCAGTGCGGAGGTAGTAGACAATCCTGTGCGCCAGATACTCTTCATTGTCCAGAGGGACAATGTAATACCCGTTGATTTTGTTGCGGCGAGTAACAAAACGGTTTTTTCTGACCCAACGCAAGCCACTTGGATGTTCGTCCGTCAGCTCTAAACGTTCCTGAATGATCCATAGAGGAGGCATTTCGCGGTAAACGCGTGACACAGAAAACCGGAATGAAAGAGATTTTTTCTATATCTAATATAAACGCCATTTTGAGGATTTTGTCGTTGTTCATTCCGGTTTTTACTAAGTCTCATGAGAAACGGAATGTACATGGACACTTTGCCCAAAGTGGCGTCTGCGTTATCTATAAAAGAAAATACGTTCATTCCGGGTTTTTGTGCACCGCAAGGTTCTTGGTTTGGTCTCAACCTAAGACTTATAGACCATAAAAAAGCCTCCCGCTGGGGACGGAAGGCTCGGATGGGTCTGCGCTCGGCCTTAGCTTACCTCAGCCAGCTTCTTTTTCGTGCGTTTTGTTTTTTTCTTTTTCCTCTTCGATACCGTTTCCAGTTCCACGCCGTGATCGACCTCCTGTAGGACATCCTCAAAAATCCCACCAAATTGCGACGCGACTGTCTCCCACGCAAATTGCGTATCCGTAGCTCTCTGATAACAGAGTTCCGCAACCGCCTCACGTTTACCTGGGCTTTCGTAAAGTTCCGTAAGGAGTTCAGCCAGGTGGTCCCCCGACGGGCACGGCATTTCTCGGGCATAGTTCGTGTCTACATCAACGTGATCGCATCTGATCAGCTTGCCATAACCTTCAAAGATTTCTTTGCAAGATGTGTGGTTCGGGACGATTTGGGCGACCTTACATGCCGCATGTTCAAAGTTGACCAGGCCCCAGCCCTCACCCTTGCAGGTATTTACGCCTACGTCACAGGCGTTATAGATGCAGTTCAGCATGTCCACCTCGACGTTAGGCGGCTGATCCCCCTGGGCAGTACGGATGATTCGGCCATTTGGATCGAGGCCCTGCTTCTTCATTTCCCGTGCGAACACCGGCATGATGTCCCAGCCTTGGTCCTTGCCGCCCATGTGTAAATACAGCTGAGCGTCCGGTTTGTCTTTGGCAAATTTGGCAAAACCTTCGATTGTGATGTCGATACGCTTGCGGAACTGGTTCCGGTTACCGTTAAAAACAATGAAAATATCAGGATCTAGACCCAGTCTCTTCCGGGCTTCCTTCTTATCCATCGGATAGAACTGATCTGGCGTCATGCCATGAGGAATCACTGCAACAGGCTGGGTGATACCACCGGCAATAAATTCGTGTGCGCCGAATTCGGTGTAGGAAATGACGGCATCCCACTTGTTGGCTGTGTCGGACAGTCCACCGATCCAGTTGTAGGAGTCCATGGGGGCATAGCCCACGAACTTAAATTTCTTCTGCTCGTGCAGGTCAGCAATCTGTTGGTATTGCTGGTTGATAATCCAGATGTCGTTGATGGTGAAGACGATGTCGGGCTTCTCTCGCTCTACGATCTCCCGAATCCGTTGCACGCCAAAGGGTTCCGTCTGGTACCGGTTGGACGACGGGAACATTTTGTACCGGTCTTGTAGCGGTGTTGGGTCACCCCACCAGTTATGACCGAGGACACAGATTTCGAACTTATCGTCAAGATGCTTGAGTACATTCTCAGTGACACGGGCAAACCCGGTCATGGCGACAATATCCCCACACCACAAAAGCTTTGGTTTCTTACTCATTTAGCGGTAATATTCTCCACCCAACTATACACAGTTTGAAGGAGTTATCGACCTTACAAGTTCTTTCTCCTCTACATTTTCAGCGGCAAGTCTATTTTTTAAATACTGTGCAGCTGCGTGAGTATCAGTTTCTTCTCCGCAGGTATAAAGATCGATAGCGCAGTAGCCGATCTCAGGCCAGGTGTGGATTGAAGCGTGGGATTCAGCAAGGAGTGCCAAGACTGTCACACCTTGTGGTTCGAATTTATTGCTGATGATCCGCAAAACGTTAGCTTTTGCCATGCGTAATGCGGATTCCAGTGCCTGCACCAGTAGTTGGCGGTCATCCAGCACAATTTTGCTGCATCCGTACATGTCCAGAATCAGGTGCCGACCGTCGCTCATTCCTCTTCTCCTGTTTTGGGCTCGTGGTTTTTATCGATGATGTCGCCGTAGTGAACACGCCATTCATCTTTGTTTAAACCCACCTCGACGATAGAGGGGAACTTCTCATATTTCTGGTCAGATGAGCGGCAAGCCACGTTGACCACCCGCATTCCCCTACGATTCTTGAACTTGTAGACGTTGAGTTGGAGCTGGTGAACACAGATGTCCATCAGCAGGGACTCAAAACGACTGCGGCCCAGGATGTTGCTGTTGGACGACCGAGCAAATTCGCAGTAGCTGGCATAGAGCCACTTATCCCAGTTGACGAAAATATTGGACGTGCCCCCTGGGGAATGCTTAGCCAATCCAATGGGAGTGGAGATGCCCGGATCAAAGATGAGGCAGTGCTCCATCCAATCCATGATCTGGTTGGATTTCAGGATCTGTTCACGGTGATGCTTGGCAAAGAAGTCAACTTTCTTATTGGTTTCCATCAGGTATTCCCGCATCTCTGCCTCCGAGAGATCGAGGACCCAATTCACCAATCCGGGAAGGAGTTCCGAAAAGTCACCGAAAGGATGACCTCTGTCATCCATATCAATAAGCGTACGCTGTTCTGCAGAGCTGCCGGTGAAAGGGCGATCGAAAGGAATGGTAAGCCGACGGCGAGCAAGACCAGAAGTGGGATCTGTCGTTTGAATCGGTTCATTGGCCGTGATCATGACCAGTCCGTTGAACTTAAACGGTTTCTGGGAACCTGACTGAAACTTGCGTTCATTACGTATCAAATCACGTCCAGTCAGTGCCTTCAGCACGGAGACTGATCCGCCGTAACGTTCCACATCATTGAAGAGCAGAAGCTTTTTCTTGTAGAGGTTTGCGGTTTCGAAACGGTTTTTCTCCAGGTGCTCCAGAGAGGAGATCATGGCGTTGTCATCACCCACCAAAGCGTGAGCGAGGTTGGAGTAAGTGGATTTACCTGACTTACCAGGACCAACAATTTCAACGAATTTTTGGACCTCGGAGTTACCCATCAGCACGGCACGGAGCCATGCACGAAGGACCTGCACACGGCCCCAGTTGCCATCCTGAGCGTTCTTAAGCCACTTAATGATGGGTTCACAAGTAGCACTAGGATCGTACTCATAGGGGAGCTGCTGGGTCATATACATCTCCCGATCGAACGGCAGAAGCTCCTTGGATTCGACGTCCAAGATCCCGTTCGTGAAGAGAAGTTGGTTGTTACCTTCGTACCAATCTTCGAAGATGACGCTGATCCGCAGCTGCTCCATCACGTCATTGATGAGGTTCATGCTGTAGCCATTCGGCAGCAGATCCTCTTTCACCATCTCAAATTTATTTTTGATCTCACCTTTGATTTCGATGTCCGAAAGCTGAGTCCAAAGACCTTTGCTTTTGTATTCGTAAAGGTAGAAGCAGCCTTGCGTCTGGCAGTAGCGCAGATTCCCTTTCCAAAGTTGAAGGACAATATCAGTTACGGTATCCGATGAAGGATTGCGCTTCTTGCTGTCTTTCCCTTTCTTGTCGTTGATTACCGGTTGTGCCCAACCACCACGACTCATTGAGGGGAAGGGGAGATCTGTTGTGCTGACTGTTTTTTTCTTAGGCCGTACGTCTTGGCTTTCGATTTCAGCAAGCAGTTGTGCTGCATGTTCCAGCGTTACGTCATCAACGCCGAGTGCTTTGTAGTCCTGCGATGGTTTCCATCCGTGCTCCTGGGCGACATGGATCAGAGAACCGATGCCACGTCCACCTTCTTTACTGAAGGAACGCCAACGGCGAGCACATTCACCGTCTTTGTATTTGTCAGATTGATGGGACCAGGAATCCCACTGATCTAACAGTGATTCGTCTAGCGAATGAAGCGACTGGCCAACGGTGATCCAGATGTCATAGTCATCGGCAGCCTCTGGGGGCATTGCCCACATTGCTTCAGCGGCCAGTTGGATGTCCCGTTCCAGGGAGATCTCAGCGTTAATTGCAAAGCCAGGGCCGACGATCCGAGTGGTTTCACTTGCCGGTACGCCTTGCTTGACGTTCTTATTGATGATGGCGTTCAGTAGCCAGTCCGGCAGTTCAGGCAGGCTGTCAACCCATTCGAAACCCTGGCCCTCAGCGGTGTAGTATCCTTCCGTCTCAGGGTGAAGGCCCATCACCACCCCTTGGTGGCGCTTCCACAGAACCTCTAGTTTTTCCTTGTTCTCTTCTGCATGCCAGGTGTATTTGTTTCTGACGAAATGCTTATGCTTTTCGCGGTCTAGCTTGTATAGTTTCTTCTCACGGCCCTCTTTGCCACTGAGAACTGTCAGGGTGTTGGGCAGTGCAGTTGCGAAGTCTGTTCCGGCAACTTCTTCGATGAGTTTGTAAACACTTGGGCCATCGATATCGACCCAAACCAAGCCATAAGGATGATTGTAGACAGGACCACCCAGTACTCCGACGGCTTTACAGTGCCCGGTGAGTGTCTCCTCCTCAATTTCTCGTACGCTATAGGGGTTGTTCTGCCATCCCGAAATGTACGGGTCCTTATTGGCACCCAGCGGCGTAAGCGGCCAGTCGATCGGTAGATAGTCAAGGCGGATTTCTCCTGGTCGTAATGACTGTGGTTGCTTATTTGCCATTATTTTTATTCGTTAACTTCCACTTTAAAGTGCTTGTTTGCGAAACGTTCGTCGTTCAGCAACATAAATGCATGCAAATGCATGACTGTTGGAAGATGGAAACAGTCGCCTTCATTGGCCGCCTCCATATAATTTTTGAGCGCAAAAAGCCACTCACCCATATGCACATGGATGTCCATGAGGGTCCCCAGTTGAGCGTCTCTATATCCTAGGCTGGTCAATCCCGGGTGAGATTAGGCATTTATTTAGATAACAAAGTCTCATAAGTCTTGTGATAAGTATTTAAGTTTTGTAACTTTTCTTAGATCAAGTCGGGGTCGTACACATTGCAGTTTTCAATTTGCTTGTAGTATTCCTCGACGATTTTGTACCAATCCTCCCGCAGGATGTCCAAGAACCTCCGCGAGATCTTGAAAATCTGAGTACGGGCAGGCGTTGAGACCAAGATGGCAGCCTGCTGAACCTTCATGTCCAGGGTCTGCTCGATGGCGATGTCGTACGCAGCCAGTTGCTTACAGGTTTTTTTGAACTTCATGTGGCCGCCCAACAGGTCACGCCATTCTGGTGACCCCTTTTCCAAGTCTTTCGGCCAGCGTCGGCTGTAGGGTTTCACGCTGGTTTTCAAATCAGCAAGCGTGAGTTTGCCATTGGCAACAGCAATGATGTCAGGCGCACCGGCCCAGGCTCTGCCCTCGCTGTCACTACCCCAAACCCGGGCGACTTCATCAGCACCCATCGTGAAGTCAAACTTATCTAGTACAGGGGATTCAGCCCAGAGAACTTCTTCGAATTGATCCAGGATTGGCGGCATGCCTGCCCAGAAATCCTTGTATTCATCAGCGATCTCAGGGTTTTTATTCCCTTTGAGGTAGCACTCCATCCCGTAGTGAATGGCGGTACCACGCTCGGCAGCCTTCTCTTTTACACCTGGGTTGTTTTTAGACCACATCTCCAGCTTCCGTTTGTTTGCTTCGGATGCTGTCTCACCGATGATGGTTGTCACTGACGGAGCAGGGCCAGTGGGCAGAGGCGTAGTGTAGTGCCGTTTGCCGTTAAGGGATATTCGTGCGGCGGTCTTATTCAGACCACGCATACGAGTTTGTTTCTCCTCCTCGGATAGATTCCAGGGATCGTTGATATCTACCTGTTCAATCATTAGGTTATGAAAACCTTTGTTAGATTATTGTAGGGGCAAACTAACAACAATGAAAGGTTTTTACTTTGCCATATTTGGCATCTTAGGCGCGATTCTGCTTCTTGCAGGGGTTGACTTCTATTATTTGCTGCAGGATACCAATTCGATCTACCACAAATAATTATGGTGAATTTAGTTCGCTTTTATTTTGACACAGACGAGGAATGCAGGACGGGTTGCTTTGACGGTAAGCCAATCGAAGATGTGGACGCGGATAAGGCGGATGATTTCGAACAGTATTTGATCGACCAAAATATTGGCTACATTCGGATTGATCTCTAAGACCAAGCCGTGACCAAGACGATTGCATTTCTTACCTTATGGCGTGATAACGAGAAGATTTTAGATCGTTCTTTGTCTCAACTTGAGACTATGGAAGACGAGCTAATCCCCAAGGGGTACCGTTTTACCTACGCTTTTCTTGAGAACGATTCGAAAGATGAGACTGCAATGAGACTGTACAAGTGGTTGCGTGAGCGGCGCGGCTTCTTGATCTCAGAGCAAATCGATGCACCCAAGTGGGGAAGCGTTGCATTAACTGAACGTACCCGATGGCTTGCCCGATATCGCAACGTATGTTTAGCGGCGTTGGATTTCTGGAAGTATGACTACCTTGTTGTGGCCGATAGTGATGTTCACTTCAAGCCAGATCTATTGACACAGATGGTTGATCATCTTGATCAGAATCCTGACTGGGGAATGATCACACCGAATACTGTGCAGAATGTTGCGGATCACGTTGGTGAAACTGATCTGCCCTCCTACTTCGACAGCTGGACGTTAATTGATAAACAGAAAATGCAAGGCATGACCTTTGCTGCCAATCCGTTTTTGTCTTCGCATGATCGTGAGGACTGGGAGAAAGGTCACCCGATCTCTGTGTATAGCGCCTTCGGTTCAATCGCCATGATCCGTGGTGAAATTCCTCAGGAATATGAGGTGCATTGGAGTGCTGAGGTTGGTTGTGAACACACGGGTTTGTGTGAAGACATCACCAAGATTGGCTACGAAATTATTGTTGACCCCAAGTTACATGCAGAAATTATTCACGAGGAGCCGGTGATTCCCGACCCCGCCGTGGTAAAAATGCATCAGGATCGCCTTAAGTTAGCTGAGGCCTCCACTTTGCTCGAGTAAATCGTGGTCGATCATCTCCTGGACGAGAGTTTCGAAGGTGTACTTTGGCAACCAACGCAGTTGTTTCAGTGCTTTTCGAGGATCTCCCAGGAGAGTTTCAACTTCAGCAGGACGATAATACTGAGGACTTACTCGGATGATTGTTTGTCCTAGTGTCCTGCTGTAACCAATTTCATGCTCACGCTCCCCTTGCCATTCAAGGTTTAAGTTGAGTCGATCCGCTGCAACTTCGCAGAATTGTCGAACGCTGTGCTGCATACCCGTGGCGATCACATAATCTTCGGGCTTTTCTTGCTGCATCATGCGCCACATGGCATCCACATAGTCGGAAGCATGGCCCCAATCCCGCTTGGCTTCTAGGTTTCCAAGTTCAATAAACTCTTTTTTCCCTTTTAAAATTTGCGCCAGACCCTGTGTGATCTTCTTCGTCACGAAATTTTCGCCACGAATCGGGCTTTCATGGTTGAAGAGGATGCCGTTACAACCAAATAAGTCGTAGCTTTCCCGGTAGTTGACGGTCAGCCAGTAGGAAAAAAGTTTGGCAACACCGTAGGGACTGCGTGGATAGAAGGGTGTCGCCTCATTTTGGGGGCATTCTTGTACCTTGCCGAACATTTCGGAGGTCGAAGCCTGGTAAAAACGGGGTGCATCACTACCCATTGACCGGCATGCCTCAAGGACATTCATCGGTCCAAGTGCATTTGCAGTCGCGGTACTGACTGGGGATTGAAAACTGATCCCAACATGGCTTTGCGCTGCCAAGTTGTAGACCTCATCTGGTACAAAGTCGTGAACAATCCGTGTCAGTGACGGGGCGTCCGTAAGATCTGAGTAGAAAAGTTCAATGCTTTCAGGGATTTTGCCGCCAAAAACCCACTCTAATTTTTTTAGTTGTCCAGGAACAGACGTACGTCTCAGAATACCGGCGACGGTATAACCAATGTCGTAAAGCCTTTTTGCAAGATATGCGCCATCTTGTCCAGTGATTCCTGTGATTAAAGCTCGCGTCATTGGCCCCCTATAGCGATATTCTGTTGGCACATAATGCATACCAACTCACTTTTACAGCTAAAGTATAGCCGTAAGTGATAACGAGACATGAGATCTTTCAAGTGGCCTTTACAGCGCAATACGATTGGGCTGCAAGAGCGTCTATCACAGATTAAATTTTGGGCAACTGCTGATCGTTTTACGAACGGACCTGAGGTACGTGCGTTTGAAAAAGAGTGGTCAGATTGGCAAGGAAGTGAATACTCTCTTTATGTAGGCAATGGATCTGTTGCAAACTTTCTGCTGTTAGATGCGGTCAAAGAAAAATTTTTCCCCAAACACGAGAAGCTAACGATCTTTGCGCCTGCAATTAACTGGGCGACTAATATCTCGACGTTCTTTCAGCAACGTCATAACGTTTATTTCTACGACATTGACTACACCAGCTACAGCCCGACCATTGAGTCAGTCACTGAATTAGCAGAGAAAGGTATTAAGCCTGACATTATTTACCTGACGCATGTCTTGGGCATCTCGAATGATATGCAACGTGTGAAAGATCTATGGCCTGGGGTCATGATCATCGAAGACTGCTGTGAGTCCCATGGTGCTGTAGATCCTAGAAGTGGGGCCAAAGTTGGAACGACAGGCATTGGTTCTACTTTTTCGTTCTACTTCGGCCACCACATGAACACGGTCGAAGGCGGAATGATCAGTGTCAATGACCGTGATTTGTATAACTTGATGCGTGCCAAGAGGTCCCACGGTCTATCCCGTGAGATGTTGCCGCATCAACGCAACCTTGTTGAGCATGAATACAGCGATATCGACCCATCATTCTTGTTCCCCACTAAGGGTTACAACTTCCGCAACACTGAAAGCGGTGCAGTTCTTGGTCGAGTACAGCTCAAAAAGCTCGATACATGGAACAAAAAAAGATCTGAAAACTACTATGCCTTCTGTATGCAGATGGCACCACAGCATTGGATTGAGCATGTAGCAACACCTGAGGGTAACTCTGCGATGACTTTGCCGTTCCATTGTTGTACGGAACGACAGGCATCTCATCTGAAAAAAGAATTGAAGAAGCGTGGTATTGAAACCCGGCCTTTTTTGGTCGGCAACCTTTTGCTGCAACCGTTCATGAGTGGCTATACATCTCCGATTAAGTTGCCAAATACAGAAAGAATGCATACACATTCGTTCTACATTGGTAATAATCAGTTTGTTACACCCGCCGATATTCGGGCATTGGCGCAGGAGTTGAAATGCGTATTCTGATTTGTAGCATCATCCGCAACCGTCGTCCCTATCTTTTTAATTGGAAGGACTTGATCCTCTGCTTGGCAGATGAGAACCCTGATGTTCTGTTTGATCTGTCTGTTTACGAGAATGATTCAACCGATGGCACTGCTGAGTACCTGCACAGTATTCTTCCTGAACTGCAGAAGGAACTTTTCCAAGTAAGCATCACGTGTGAGAAGAACGATAAGCCGTACTTCCCCTCGGTGAAAGATGAAGATCGTGTAACGCTTCTGGCCGAAGCACGTAATCGGACTCTGGATCAGATGGATCTGGATGTGTACGACAAGATTGTTTTCATTGAACCAGACGTTGATTATGACCCGGATCTCATCAGCGAATTGTTTTATATGGCGTCGGACATTTGCTCACCTTACAGTCTGCAGCCTGAGAACTACCCAAGTTTCCCTTGGATTTATGACTGCTGGGCAACCAGGGTCAAGATGACGGATGACGAATTCACCGGCCCCAATTTATATGAGATGCCTCCTTGCCTAGAGGTTGATTCAACCTTTAATTGTTTCTGTGTGTATAAGGCTAAACCGTTCCAAGAAGGTGCCCGATTTTCAGGAATTAATCCTGCAACCGGCACCTGGGACTGCGACACCACCAATATCTGTGCTGAGTTTGCGCAACGGGGATACGATCAAATCCATTTATACCGTATAGCTCTAACTCATAATGCCAACTGAAGAAGAACGCTGGGCAGAATTCAATCGAAAGCTGGCTCAGCTGATACCAAATCCCCCTGCAAATTGGCGGGAAAAAGCTAAACCCTGCAAATATCAAGCCATTCTTGATGAAAGAAAGGCGAAGAAAACGTTAGAATGAAGACGCTCAAATGCAAACGTTTCCGAAAGCGGTTTAAGGAACTATGATCCCGGCATGAGCACCCGGGATTTTTTATGAGCACTCTTGTTGCCAACCTGCCGCCTGTCAAAGTTTGGGTTCGACGTGAGTATCTACGTGATCTTCGTGACGGCCATGGAGAATATACACCTGGCTATTGGGTAACTTGCAAGTCACTATCTGGACGTGCGCTTTATTTTGAAACGTATCTAACTGAGTATGGTGCGCTATATGACAAGCTTCCTATCAGTGCTTTTCTTGCTTGGGATTCTGATCATCCCGACGAGCCCGTGGCTCCTACTCCTGATTTGCCGCTGACTGATCTTCAGTTCTGGAATGGATTTGACACCGGTCTTGTGGTGGTCGAAAAGAATCTGATCTTCAACATGGAGTTTGAAGTGATGACGCGGGATGCAGGTATCCAACGCGGATCTTATCTGTTCACGATCGACAATTATCATCCGCACCGCAATGAACCTGACTTTTACTTTGCGGAGATGCCCGATGAGCATAAGTCCCACAACATTGTGGAGCTAGAGAACGGTCAGATTGGTGCCTATCCAAACAATAGGTGCCGCATGGTTGATCCTTCGCTTACCAACCATGACCTGAAAACGCCTGACTTCAAAGTTTCGACGCGCTATTTTAATGTAGAGCATGCTCCCAAGTGGGGCAGGCTTGGTGAGACAGATGATTATTTCTGGAAGACACCAAATGAAACTACAACACCAAAAGAGGAGCTTGTTACTGACACTGCGTGCAAGATTGAGTTTGATGCTCTTGGCGCTGAGTTTTATAAATCAGCCCGGAATGAGCAAACCAACGCATAGTTTGCGTTGTGTTCATGCTCAAGAGATTATTGCGGTTCTAAAAGAGGACCGGAGTTTACCTGAAACGGCGAAGGCAAACATCATTAAAAGGGTGTTTGTCAATTCTCCTTCCCACTGCAAATTTAAAAATGGATGATCACACTTTTGAAAACTGGATCAGAGTCAAAGATGCTCTAGAAGAAGCAGGAAAAACTGACTGTTTGTTCTATCGAAGAGCCACAACAATTGTAAATGGAGGTAAACTAACCAAAGATCCTTTCGAGTTACCTACTCTTGAGTTGCCGGAGGAGAAAGAATAGCCAAATACGGTTAGCTTTTTATAAACGGAAGCAGGAATGTTGCCGTTGTGGATGTAGCGATCACCGTGTCCTTGAGTTTCATCATGTCAATGAGAAGAGCTACAACATTGCCGACATGGCATCTCGGGGATACGCCTGGTCCAGGATCGAAGACGAATTAAAAAAATGCGAGACAGTCTGTGCAAACTGCCATCGCATTCTTCATCATGAACAGAAGTTACTCAGCGAAGACTTGCCTTCACCATCCACGCAGCCTTGAAGGCATCGCCCGTTAGTTCTGCCAAGAAGTGAGCGATATCAATGGCACCGATCTTGGTGGCAACAGGCTCAAGCTTTTTACACTTCATGCCAAGCGTTTCAAGATTCTTGGAGTACACATAGAGTTGTGTGCCACTTTGATAGCTATCAACATGATCAAACTTGGAGGCAGCACTCCGTAATCCTTTGCCGCACATTGGCATCAGGTAATCCATGCTGCGGATGTACTCAGACATCTTGTCGAACTGTTCAAGATGTGCTTCGTATTGATCCTTAAGGAAAGCATGTACTGCCAGGAAGTTTGTCCCCTCATAGTTGAGGTGGATCAAATGTGATTGCGTCTCCAGTTCCTTCAAGTATGCAGAGATTTCAATGCATTGCTTGATGAATTTACCGATTGCAGATTTTGAATCCTGCGGTTCGGGCTCTTGTCGTGTTGGGGTTTCCATCAGGCTTGAGGTAGGTTTCCTGCTTCGTACTGAGCAATTGCGTCCATCATTTCAAAGAATCGATCACGCATTGCATAACCAGCTTCCTTGATGCAGAACTCTTCCCAAAGCCCGGTGTAAACGCCGTGCATTGGATGATCCTTATTGTCTCTTCCGTAGACTTTGTAGCAATGGTCCATGAAGATTGCACGTTTCTGCTGCTCTTCAATGTCCCAGCCTTCAAGGTTGTTCATAGGCCTGAATGCCAGTGATACTGGTGAATACAGCACCTATCTTAGGGCTGATTTCAAAAGTCAGATCACAAAGCTCTGCTTCTATAGATTCTGCAACTTCCCGTGGAGTTTTACCTGAAAACGAATCGTAATCAAGATCAACGTCCACGGAAAGTGAAACAGTGAGCGATTGGCTTTGAACAGGTTCCATTAACTAAAAACAAGTTATTGTTCTTAGTTTAGTTTAATCTGCTCAGGGGTTAGCGCCGGAAGCGATAGCGGCGTTCAGAGGAGCCAGATCTTCGGTGGTCCAATAGGTTTTGTCCACCATGAGTTCAAGGTGCTCAACGTTACGGTTAACGGTGTCAACTTCCTCAGCAGTGCGGGAAGCCTGGCCCATCAGGTCGTTGATCAGGTTCACGGAATCAAGAGCAGCACTGTAATGCCCGGAGATCTCGGCTGCGGAGGGGGTTTCAGAAGACATGGTAATTACTTGGCAAACTTAATTGTAATTGTTCCTTGTTTATTTTATCAAGGAGTGCTTTACTATGCAGATTCTAGTTCTGCAATACGTACTTCAAGAGCTGTGTTCTTGGCAGACAGTTCCTGCACCGCCCTGACTAAGACAGGAATGAGTTTTCCATAAGAAGCCTCAAGTCGATCTGGGTTGTTATCCATAACCAGCTTCAGATAGTCGGTATCAGTGTCTTTTTGCAGCTGTTGCAGGTCTTGGGCAATGAAGCCAGCCTCATAAGTTCCGTCTTTGCTGTTTCCGTCGCGTGTTTTCCATTCAAACTTGACAGGCTTCAAGCGTGAAACAAAATCAAGCCCTTCACCCAGTTCGGCGATATTGATTTTGTCGCGTCCGTCAGAAAGGCTGGTAATTGATGTCTGATTGCAACGAAGCGTGTTCAGGCTTGAATTGCCTAAAGTCATTTCATTATTTACAGACGAGCTGCTAGGAGATGCACTTTTACCGATGAGAGTATTGTTGTTTCCAGAAAGAGAATCGCTGCTGCTTGTGAGGATGCTAGGACCAATCAGAACATTGTTGCTACCACTAATGTTATGGGCGGTTCTGTAGCCCATGCTGATGTTATTGCTGCCGCTTGCATACCTTTGTGAACCTTCTCCGAGTGCAATATTGTATTCGCCGGTTGTTGTGTCTTTTAGACAATTTTCACCCAAACCAATGTTGTAAGACCCCGTGGTAACTTTTTCTAAAACTTCCCTTCCTAGCGCGATATTGCTCCTTCCTGTTGTCACGCTGTCCAAAGGCTTTGTACCAATGGCAACGTTAAAGGTGCCAGTCATGCCGGCTGAACTGCCTCCACATGCTTGTTCTCCGATACCAACATTGCCGCCGCCACTTGTGAGGTCTTTACATGCCTGCTTGCCTATAGCCACATTTATGTCTCCGCTGCTTATGTCTTGCATCGCCTGCTCGCCGATCGCAATGTTGCCATCTGCTTTATCTGAACCGGTTTCAATCGGGCTTACAAAAGCATTTGTACCACCAGATATATTTTTGTTTGCGTCTTCCGTCAGCAAACCACCGCCGCCACCTGCATCAGCCAGTGTGATATTGCCGTTGCTTGAATTAAAAGTCAGAACTTGACCGTCAGACGCTCCAGATTGCAGGCCAGGAATCCGAAGGCTGGTAACGTTTGCATCCCCTAAAGTGATTTCATTAGAAACCGTATTGCTACTTGGTTGAGCGTTATGTCCAATAGCGGTGCTGTTGCTGCCCGTTGTAAATGTGGTGCCAGCTTCGTGGCCCAAAAATGTGTTATTATTCCCAGTTGTTACATCCTCTCCAGCCTGCTCACCAACAATAACGTTTGAATGGCCAGTAGTTGATGTCGTTAATGCCTTTCTGCCGATGACAACATTGTTATAGCCTGATGTTAAAGCATCGGCTGCGAAGCTACCGATAACGGTGTTACCGCTCGCGTCTTCAAGTTGATAGCCAGCTCTATATCCAATCAGGACGTTTTCATCACCATCAACTTCATAGCCCGCTTGATAGCCAATAACCACACACCTACTGAAATTGTCCTGTTGATATTTAGCTTCATGACCGACGACGACGTTAGCATTACCCGGGCCTCTTCCTGCGTATGTACCGATACAAACACTATTTGTAACGCTATTGGTAGTACTTGCGGCACTAACACCGATAGCAATGTTGCTATTAGTTGTTGTGAAGTTTCTGCCAGCGTGAGTACCCAAGCATACGTTGTAATAACCTGTTGTTATATTTTCAGCTGTCTCAAATCCAAGAGCAGTGTTATCGAATCCGGTCGTTAAATCCTTGATGGCAGTATGACCAACTGCCGTATTTCTGTTGCCGGTCGTGAGTGCATTAAGTGCGTTATATCCAAGAGCAGTTGCCTGGTTAGTAGTGCCATCATCGTTGACAAGAGCACCAGTTCCAAGGCCGATCGATTCGCCACTGTCGTAGGTGACAGCATCAGACAAGTCGTTGATCGCGGATGCACCACCACCACCAGCATCTGCAAAAGAAAAGTTACCACTTCCATCTGTAACTAATGCTTGACCATTAGTACCGTCTGCTGCTGGTAAGGTCCAGATTCTATTTGTGCTGACTGTTGCAGCTGCTTTAAAGCCTACGTAGTTGCTGCCATCGCTATCTCCAAAACGCAACTCTCCTTGCTCATCAAGGACCAGAGGTTGAGTCAGATCAGCAATAAGTTGTGCCTTTGTTTGCGACATCTTCCGTAAAACTATTTCCGTCTCTCTATTTTACGGCTTGTAGTCTGGGTAATAAAAAAGCCCGCTTGGTGCGGGCTTGTCAGTATGTAGTTAAAAAATCAGAAGTTCCACTTCAGGCCTGCTTTGGAGCCATAGGAGGCATCATCAGCAAAGACACCAGACAGTTCACCGTAGACTGACAGTGATTCGGTAGCCGCCACAGAGAAAC
>TARA_R100000805_G_scaffold18527_1_pt1 | contig 23255 bp, 9 predicted proteins | sample TARA_R100000805 | Tara Oceans TARA_R100000805 (sample SAMEA2622832) | marine metagenome | biome: marine biome (ENVO:00000447); feature: surface water layer (ENVO:00002042); material: "saline water (ENVO:00002010), including plankton (ENVO:xxxxxxxx)" | depth 5 m
GCTAATAAAGAACAAAGAGGTTATATAACACCTCAAGAGTTTAATTTATTCGCTAATAAAGCTCAAAAGGAAATATTTGATAGTTATTTTCATGATTTAAAAACATCATATCATAAACCAATAAAAACAGATATGACGTATGGTGATGAAATGGATATTTTATCAGAAAAGTTACATTCGTTTAAAACTTCTTCTTCATGGACTCAAGAGGCTACCACGTCTACAGTAGATTTACCATCTGATCTATATTATATAGATGTTATTTTAATAAATACAACTGAAGTTGTTGAACTTTCTAAAAAAGAAATATTATATACAGAGAGTAATCCATTAACAAAAGCTACATCAAATAGACCAGTTTATGTTAGAGGTGATTCAGGTGCTACTAGTAATTCTATAACACTATATCCAGCTTTATCTTCAGATGCTACTTATTATATACATTATTATAAAAAACCATCTTCTCCAAAATGGAACTATGTGGTTGTTAAAGGTAAAGCTTTATATAACGCTAATTTAAGTAATAATTTTGATTTACATGAGTCTGAAGAAGAACTGTTAGTAACTAGAATATTACAATTAGCTGGTGTTTCTATTGAAAAAATGGAGTTATATCAAGTAGCAACAGCAGATGGAGCTAGTATTAAACAATCACAAAATGATTAATTATGGGACTATTAGATAATCAAACTCAAAACGCATATTACACAGGTAGTGACTTTGGTACTTATCAATTTACCACGTTAGAAAATATAATAAACGCTTTTATGATTTCTTATGTAGGAGAAAATAAGTTGATAACTAAAATAAATAGAACTGATGTTCAATTTCACGCTATGAGAGCTATTCAAGAGCTTTCATACGATGTTTTTAGATCGGTTAAATCTCAAGAGATAGAAGTTCCTAATACATTAAAAATGATTTTACCTCAAGACTATGTTAATTACGTTAAGTTAGTTAGGATTGATACTAATGGTATAGAGAGAGTGTTGTATCCAACGGGTAAAACTTCAAATCCATTTGCTTTAGAACAAGATGATGATGGTGGTTATACTTTTTCAGATACCGATAATGACGCAATACTAGATACTTTGAACGAACAAGATCCTAGTTATACTTGGGATAATTATCAAGATCAAACATCTTCTCAAGTTGTAAATGCTAACGATTCAACTGATACAGATATAGATAATAGAGGTAGAAGATATGGATTAGATCCTCAACATGTTCAATCTAATGGTACTTTCTATATAGATTACCAAAGAGGTTACATTCACTTTGGTTCAACTCTAGCTGGTAAAACAGTAACACTAAAGTATATAAGTGATGGATTAGGCACTGATGAAGAAATGGTTGTTCATAAATTTGCTGAAGAAGCTGTGTATAAATGGATAGCATACGGTATATTATCTTGTAGAACAAATATACCAGAGCAAATAATCTTTAGATTCAAAAGAGAAAAATTTGCTGAAACAAGAAAAGCTAAAATTAGATTATCTAATATCAAGATGGAAGAATTCACTCAAGTCCTAAAAGGAATGGGTAAACAAATAAAATAATATTATGCCAGAAATTAAACACGATTTTACAGGCGGTAAAATGAACAAGGATTTTGACGAAAGACTTGTTCCAAACGGCGAATATAGAGATGCTTTAAATATTCAAGTAAGAACAACTGACGGTGATGACACTGGCATAGGTAATGCTGGTGCTATTCAGAATTTACAAGGTAATAGAGTCGCTGAAAACTCACGTGATGCTTATTATGAATCTTCGTACTTAAATGATAATAACGAGTCGAGAATAATAGCTAGTGTAGCTAACGAAAAAACTAATACGGCTTATTTTTTCATATCTAGTCCCAATTGGGAACCAATGCTTAGTGATGTAAGTCTTATCACTAGTAAGAAAAAATTCATAGATACAATTATTGAGGTTAATACTGGAACAGGTACTAGCACGCCAACTAGTCTACCTGTTGTAGTTGATGTTTGGGGTACTATAGATATAGCTACTAATGTTTTAACAGAATCAACTCCAGGAGCAAGTACTAATTTTCAATCTTTTGAAATAAATTCAAGTAATCTTAGTGATTATAGAATAGGTATGATGGTTCAAGCTTACGATGTTAATGGAGAAGAATTGTTTATTCCAGAAGATGATACTGAACCTTTAGAAGCTGAAATACAAGATATAGACACTGTTAATAACAAAATAATATTATATACAAAACAACAAGCTATAAATTGGGGAAATATTAGTTTTTTTACATTTAAACACCCAAATAGAGTTTTAAACTTTAGAAGTGACATAAAAATAACAGGTATAAATATTATTGATGATTTATTATTTTGGACTGATGCTAAAATAAAAGACGGAGAAATGGTGGGTAGTGAACCAAAGAGAATAAACATTAAAAAATGTAAAGAAGGTTCTATAGCTGGTTCTTCTTTAGCTGATTCAGATTGGACTAGACATACTCAGTTAAAACTAGCAGATCCATTAGATAATAGTAATTTATTTGATTTTACTCCTGATTTAGAAAACTCTTTAGCTCCTTCTATTAATAACGATATAAAAGAAGAACACGTCACGGTAATACGTAAAGCCCCGTTAATGGCACCCACTCTTGTTATGAAATCAACAGACAGAGAAGGTGGTCAAACTTTTTTCAATGATTTTTTCTATGATTTTAATCAAATGAATAATGGTGAAGGACCTGAAGTTGGTTCAACATTTATTTTACCAGAAGATGGAGATGATGTTAACGTTGCTGATCCTTTTGTAGACACAGATTGGAGAGTAGATGATATATTAAAATTTAAACAAGGAGATGGTGTATGGGTTACTGCTATAGTTGATGAAAATAATATAGATGCCAATGGAACTATAAGTTTAACAATACTAACTGTTGGTTCCGATACGTTGGGTGTAGTTACTTATGATTCAGATCCAAATTCCCCTACGTATGGACAACCTGAAGGTGAATATTATGGTTTTTGGAATATAACTTTACAACAAAGAAAACCACTTTTTGAATTAAAAATGGGGAGATTTGGTTTAAGATACAAGTATGAAGATGGCGAATACTCTAGTTTTGGTCCTTGGTCTGAATTAGCATTTTTACCTGGGCCATTTGATTATGACCATAAAAAGGGTTATAACTTGGGTATGACAAATACTCTTAGAGAACTTACTATAAAAGATTTTATACCACATCAAAGAACTAAAGGTAACGATATAGTAGCTGTAGATATTTTATATAAAACAACTGACTCTCCAAATATATATGTTGTTAAAACAGTTACTAGAGGTAGAGATAATGAATGGAAAAAGTTTACCACTTCATCTCCTGAATACACCGGAGACGACCTTGTGTTTGGTCAACTAGTTATTACTTCAGAAATGATACATAAAACACTACCTGGTGCTCAATTGTTGAGATCATGGGATAGTGTTCCTAAATTAGCATTAAGTCAAGAAATAGCAGCTAATAGACTTGTTTACGCTAATTACGAACAGGGGTATGAAGTTACAAATGAATTAGAAATACACCAAAGTATAAAGAGTGATGTAACAGATATGAATCCCCTCCCTACTCCAGATAGTCCTAGAAAATCTGTGAAAAGTATTAGAGATTATAAATTTGGATTAGTGTTTGGTGACAAGTATGGAAGAGAAACACCAGTCTTAGCACCAGGTTATTTACACACAACTGAAAATCAAGAAGATATATATATAGATGGCAGTATAACAGTTGAGAAAAGATTAGCTCATATGAGTAATCGTTTTCAATTAAGACAAGATTGGCCTGGTAGTGGTGGAGAACCTGACGATTGGATTTCTTATGTTAAGTATTATATTAAAGAAACAAGTAACGAATACTACAATTTAATTCTTGATCGTTGGTACTTTGCTGAAGATGGTAATATTTGGTTATCATTCAATTCAGCTGACAGAAATAAACTTGATGAAGAAACTTATATAATACTAAAAAATGAACACGGTGAAGACACACCTGTTGTAGAAAAAGCTAGATACAAAGTTATAGCTATAGAAAACGAAGCACCAGAATTTATAAAAGCTGATCCAAGACCAATGGGTAGTGTTGAATTAACTTCTTATTCATTTAACTGGATGTTTAGTGATGATTATAGTGGTGTTGAAAATGAAGCTGAACCTGATTTACTAATGAGTGGTAAAGAAATAAAAATATCAGCTACTACTTGGAATGACTTTTTAGGTGGATTCGCAGATAGAGATGGTGACTTAGAAGTTAGAGTCACAGCTGAACAAGCTGGTGCTTTATTAGTTAGTAATAAATGGGAGACTGTAACTTACCATACAATGGATAGTAACGGTAATGCTAGAATAACTTGGAGAAAACCATTTGGAGAAGAAGCTAACATGTATGCTAGACACGTTGCTGATTCTGGTCAAGATATAATGACTGGTATGGTATATCGACTTGAATTTAGAGAATTGGTATTCAAAAACAAACCTCAATTTGATGGTAAATTTTTTGCTAAAATAGAAAGAGATGACATATTAGATTCTAAAGTTTTAAAATTTGAAGAAGGAACAGAGGATTGGATAGATTATGAAAGTTATCCACTCGCATATATAGATAATCAACAATATAACCCATCACTAACAACTTCAACATATTTAGGTGATATGCCTAGATATAATTATAGATGGTTTGATACTGATAGTGTCCCAGCTGCTGGACAATCAGGGGAGAATGTTGGAATGAATAATGTTTCTTCTTTGATCATGTCTGATGGAGCTACTCTTTGGAAAAAAGATTATGATTGTGGAACTAGTTGTGGTGAAGGACCTCATTATTGGAATAGAAAAACAGATGCTATTGACACGGGGTGGAACCCTAATGGAAGTCACTTGAGTATAGATGGTGTTGTTGTTCCTAGTAATTTAGAAGGAGATGATCGAATAGATGGTAGCGACACTGCTTACAACGACGATTCCGCATTTAAATTACAAGGATGTTTTTCTTATGACTCTGAGTATTTGGCTTTAGGTTGCGGTGATTATGATCAAGCTGGTAATACAAAAAATATAGATGGAAACCCTAGTGATACTTTTGACACGTCTGGTTCAAGCAACAGAGGATATTTAAATGAAGGGGAGTTTAATGTTATAAATAGAGCGAGAGAAACAAGAGATTTTTGGAGATGGTTTAAAGAAACATCTAGTAAACATTTAGAAACCACTGCTTTTATAGATAGTGCAAGAACAGCTTTAACAGTCATGAATGGCGAGACCCAACCACCACATTGGATATGTGACAATGGATATGATGAAAATGGTAGTTGTCAAGGTTCTAAAGAAGTGGAATGGGCACCAGGGGCTTTAGATGGTAACGGAGCTGAAGTATCTGGTTATCATTATAAACCATCTGGATTAGACATGGGAGTATTAGAAAAAGAAGGTGAGTATGGACAAACTCCTGGTGAGTTTGGTAGAATAACAATATCTGTGCCTGAAGCACGTGAAAATTATACTAGTAATTTTTTTGAATATGGATGGGGTGAACCAGGAGATGACTTATGGAATCTTAGACAGAGATTAACTACTAAAGGTAATTTATTTAGATTTACTAATGACCCAGAAGATGGTAATATTTATAAAATAGTGTCTACCAATATTGAAGCCGATGAGTTAATAATGTGGAACTACAACGAAGTTTTAGATGATGACTTAGGTAATTGGGAAGATCATAGTTATTGGGGAGATGATGGTGATAGTGATACAGAAAACGATCATTATGTTATGGCTGGCTATGATCCGCACGGTAGAAATTATGGTACAGTAGGCCAAAAGGGTTATCTATGGTGGATAAATAAAACAGCTAAACATCACAACACTCAAGGTTATAGTTGGTTTGATAGTCCTACTTATGGTGAAATAGGTGCTCCACCTAAAATATCTGGATTAGCTGGAGGTAGTAGTTGTAATAATGGTGACCCAAATGCAGGTATACCACCTACACAAAATTGGCCTTGGTGTATGATGTCACAAGCTAATTGTCATAGATGCGGAAGTATATATGGAGATCAACCAGGAAATGGACTAGGAATAAGTCCACTATTTTGTCAGAGATTCGGAATTAGAGTCGAATTTAGAAAATGGGAGGAAAGTGAAACTGATCCAGATGATAATCCACTAGGACTAACCGACAATGGAACAAGAGGTATTAATCCAAACGTGTGGGACCCAAGAGGTAGTATATGTCACGATGGTAGAGAAGCTTTAAGAATAGCATTTAGAAGAAAAGATTATGGAGGCGGTGAAATTGTAGTACCAGTTTCTGATGCCGCTATTTGGGAAACAGAGCCAAAAGAAGGTGCTGAATTAGATATCTACTATGAAGCATCAAATGCTATACCAGTTAGATTGAACAGTGAAAACACATCTAACTTTGCTCCTTATGGTTCTAGAATAACAGCAAAAGTTTATGACACCGCTAATTCAGGATATTTAAATATTCCGTTAACAAACGAAGATCATTATGTTGATCATATAGGCTACACACAAACTCACTCTATTGTAGGTATAAAAGCTAAAGATGTGTTATCTACATCTCCTACATTTGGGGAAAATATATTACAAACCGTAGACATAGGTACTGGTACTGCAACAATAAACTCAAACACTTATGAGTTGACAGATAACTCTTATATTGTCTTCCACCACCCTGATGGAACGCAAACAATGTCTAAGGTCGTTGGATTTGTTACGCCGGTTGATGAAAATGGAAACCCTGCAACACCTAATAATTTAACTGAAACATTGTTTATTGAATCAAGTACTGTTACGGGTTACTATAAACTAGATTCAAATGTTTGGAAATTTCCAATTGAACTTGCTTGGCATAATTGTTGGTCATTTGGTAATGGTGTTGAATCAGATAGAATAAGAGATGATTACAATGCACCGCAAATAGATAACGGCGTTAAAGTATCTACAACATTCTTAGATTATGGTAAAGAACGAAGAGGTAGTGGAATGATATATTCTGGAATATATAATTCAATGTCTGGAGTTAATGATTTGAACGAATTCAACATGTCAGAGAAAATAACTAAAGACATTAATCCTTCTTATGGTTCAATACAGAGATTAAAAACAAGGGATACTGATATAGTTGTTTTAACTGAAGATAAAGTTTTAAAAGTAACAACAAATAAAGACGCATTATTTAATGCTGATGGTAATCCACAATTAATGGCATCAAATAAAGTACTTGGTACAGCTGTCCCGTTTGTTGGTGATTACGGTATATCTAACAATCCAGAATCATTAGCGTGGGATCAATATAGATTGTATTTCACTGATATGCAGAGAGGAGCGGCTTTAAGATTGTCTAGAGATGGATTAACACCTATATCAAATGTTAATATGAAAACTTGGTTTAGAGATAATTTAAAGAAAACAGATAATCTCTTGGGAACATATGATGTTGTTAATGGAGAATATAATCTCACGTTGAATTACAAATCTACAGAAACCTCATATACAGATACAACGATATCATTTAATGAATCATCAAAAGGTTGGGTTAGTTTTAAATCATTTATTCCTCAAGCGGGCGTTTCAGTTGGTGGTAAATATCTAACTGCTATATCAGAAAATATAGGAACAACTGGTAATACCGGTAACGAGAAGAAAGGAATTTGGGAGCATAATGTCGATATAACTAAATCAGATTCTACAGCTGTAAACTTTGGCGACGTTATAAATAGAAATGTTTTCTACGCAACAGACGCTAGTATTCAATGTGAAGATTCTGAAACAGGTGATTGTTCTGATGTTCCTTTTGTTGACAACTTTTTTGAACCATCTAGTTTTGTGGTCTTATTCAACGACATGCCGTCATCGGTTAAGTCTTTTAAATCTTTAAATTATGAAGGTTCTCAAGCTAAAGTAAATAAATTTACAACAACTAGTACTACGCAAACAGATCCAAGCGGAGCGTCGTTTATTAATATTGGTGATCAAGGGTATTATAATCTGAAAGATAAAGACGGTTGGTATGTTAGTAATATAAAAACAGATTTATCTTATACTGGTATTGTACCTGAGTTTATAGAAAAAGAAGGTAAATGGTTTAACAGAATAGTTGGAGATACTAGAACAGATATAAATGATCAAGATCGTAATTATTTAAATGAATTTAGTGTTCAAGGATTGGGTAATATAATAGCGGCAGAAACTCCTGTTATATCTGAAAAAATCAATATCAATATAACAAGTGATATGATAGATGATACTAGCAACCCGTATGCTCCAGATTCAGATGATCCTAATAATCCTTAATAGTTGAATTATGGCTAATGTAAATTACTACGTAACTCCAACTACCTATAGTGTACAATCTGGACAAACCTGGGGAGAACAAGATATAGACTATGATTCTATTAGCGATGATGGACTTCTTCCGTTAACCATGGAAATGTATCCTAATGATGGTTACAATATTGATGCTAGTTATTTTACTATAAAAGGATATGAACCAACATCTACTGGTATTAATGGAGAAAGAATATGGGAGCAAGGTTTGACTACTACAGATGCCGATGGTAATGAAGTTACAAATATACAATTGGGTGGTGAATTTACAAGTGATGTAAATAAAGTAATAATATCTAATACAGGTGCAACTAATTCTATTTGGCCAAGTCCACTTCTTACTGGTAATGGTGTTTGGTGTAGCGAACTTGCGGGAGCACTTGGTGATTTTCCCATAAACTCTCCTCTCGAGATAGTATTCGCGTATCCACAATTTTTCACGCTTATTACATCTAATTTTACACCTACTGATATAATATATCCAGATGATAATACTAATCTTGAAACTGGTAATGCAGATATTGGTTGTTTTTATTTAGAAAATGGAGAATATATTTTCGCTGGTGGAAGAAATATAGCGGGTAGCACAGGGAATTGGAAAGTTTACCAAAAAACATCTCCAACTGAAAGGGGTTTTGATATAGGTCAAGAAATGCATTTTTTTATTTTTAGAAATACTCTTGATGGTAGTATTCGAAAAACATATAAGGTGGAATTTGAGTTTGATAATTCATACACATATCAATATCAAGTTGATCCAAATGAAGACGGTTTTCAACCTCCCAGCTCGTTTGGTTCCTCTTATACTGGATTAGCAGCATGTAGCATGCCTACTGCCTCATGGATGGGATACATGATTCCAATTGGAGTTAATTCAATCACTCTATATCAAGATGAAAATGCACCAGGTGGGTATTTTGGTAGTCCTACTGAATCTTCTGTAAAAGTTGAAGCTTGGCTTAATTCAACTTATGATATAATTGGTAGTAATGACATACAATTATATTTAGATATTGATGGTGACGCTCAACCAAACGATAATACACCTGAACAATTAGAAGATCAATTTATTGTTACGGTAAAACTAAAAGAAGGAGCAAATAGTAACGCTAAGTTGTTTATTAACGCGGAATATGATCTAGACTCAACACAAGGATTCGGTGCAACACTTAATTCATTTGATACCCAAGCTGGAACAACCGCAGGAAATCCTTTTCCAAGTTGGTATGCAGAAGCTGTAAATGTAGATGACTATTCAGCGAAAATAATTTTTACTAAAAATCCTAATTTCACAATGTCTCCAATCTTTGATACTAATTGGCCATTGAATTGTAATTTTTTTGGTTCTTGGTTTATTCAAGCTAACAGTGGCTATAGTGTTTGTAGAGAAAATTTTTGGATAAAAACTAGTGGTGATTACACTACTAATACTTATAGTTTTGGTGGGCCAAATGGTTGGTCAGAAGGTGAATCTCCTCCCAGAATAGATACTACTGGAAACGTATATGCACACTTTGGACACAATAATTCCGCAGCACAGTCTAGTCATCTGTCTAATCAAGATGTTGATAGATTTATTTATTACGTTAATCTATATGATATATATCAAGATTTAGCTTGTGAATCATTAGATTGTGATAATGAACCTTTTGCAACTTTTGTAATTAATCCAATTGTTTTAGTTGAGGATGGAGATAATATAACTGAATCTAATCTCACTGACGAAACTAACGGTTCTACCGGAAACCCTTCGCTTACAAGTTGGGGAACCATGTCAATTGGAAATAAGGTTTCTTTTGGAGCACAAGTTAGGATATTTGACACAAAAACACGTGGAGATTGGGCAGAGATAATGGGTACTAATATTGGACCTGGAAGTGGTAATGGTGGTTTTGAATTTGATGGTATATGGACAAATATGATGTGGTATGCTTTACCGTGGTCATTTAATGAAAGTTATCCACCCAATAACAATGGTTTTTTAAATCCACAAGATTGGACCAACAACATGGTTATGGTAGAATTACATGGGTTTGATAAATATTCACCAATAAATAATCTTCAAACTGGAACAAACATGCCTAAAAATTTCATATTTGAAATTGAAGGTTCAGCTATGGAAATACCAAGTGGTAGTATGCCTAGTACTAATATGAATTTAATTTTAACCGAAGAAATAAAATAATATGGTTAATTATACTGTCAATCCAACACCAAGAGAAGTTAACTCTGGAGAAATCTGGGGAGACCAAGACCTTGATTTTGTTCCTGGTCCGGATAATGGTGAAATTCCACTAGGAATGACTATAAATGCAAATGAAGGATATACTGTCACCGCTTCTAACTTTAATATAAAAGGATGTTCACCAACCTATATTTTTACAGATACCAATGGAGTTGAAGTAAGAGAGTGGAGTAATGGTGAGCAAACAACATACACTGCACCTGACGGAACAACATCAACTGTTACTATTGGTGAAGGTGATTTTGTAATGCCTAATATAAACAAGGTGCAAATGCGCGATAGTAGTATTACTACTAGTACTGAAGTTTTGTGGCCAACCTCTGGGTACACAGAAAGTGACTTAAATAATGGTACTTTTAATTCGCAAGCAGCATCAATGGTATCTGCTAGTATTCAGCTTGGAAGTGCTTTGCCAAGTAGTCAATTTCCAAACTCTAATGGAGGTCTTAGCAATGTATTACTTGGGGGAACACTAGTGCAAGCTGGAGACGTATTTGGTGCATTTTATGAACAAGATGGAAATTATATATGTGCAGGTATCGAGCAATTTACTAGTACTACTTTAAATCAAACTTCTAATTGGATGCAGATTTTTGGAGATATGAGTCAAAGCCCTATTGTTCCTTCCATAGTTCCGGATGCAAACCCTGGTTTTGGTTTTACTTATGGACAAGAAATACATTTTTTTATACTACAACAATCAACTGGTAATACATATAGAATAGAGTTTGAAAGTTGGCACCCTAATTACGAATACTCATCTACCACGGGATTTCAAAATAGTGGTCAATATAAACCAATTGCTGATGATCTATCTACTGTAGGATACGATACTGATGTTACCTTAGAAGATTCTACAACCGTATCTCTATATGAACAAACTCAATCAACAAGCGGTAATAACTTCATATATGTAAAAGCTTGGGTTGATTATAATTATACTATTGGAATAGAAGACACTCAACTATATTTAGATATAGATGGAGATGCTCAACCAATTGAATCTGAAAATACGAATAGCGTAAAAATAACTCTTAACATGGCAAATGGAGAAGACAGTAATTGTATAGTTCACGTACTTGCTAAAACTGAATTTTCTTACACTAGTGGTAATTATAATATACCAGCTAGTAGTTGGAACTATGATGATTGGCTTAGTGTTATTAGTATTCCGGAAACAGGTAGTAGTAGCAGCGCTACTGTTGAGATAGCATTAACTGACATTGGGGTTAGTAATGGTAGTGGATATTTTGAGACAACAGAAGGTGGTTTTTCGTCATTAATGAACTTGTTTGTTTTTGTCATTGAACCTTTACCTGGTCACTGTTTGCACCAAGGATGGGTGGCACCAGGTGTTTATATTGACAATAATCAAACTTTTGAAGGTGATTTAGTGGATCTCGATGGAAACGCATATGATATTTCTACAGTACTACCGTGGTGGGAGACTTATGAGATATATTTAAATTCACCTGTTTCAATAATTCCAGATCCAATACCTAGTAGTCCTAATGGATATTGGTGGCCTGGTTTCGCAAGTCAGTATAGTAAGTGGTTTTATGACACTTCTGGATCATTTAGCACAACTTATTGTGCAGCGGGTTCACTTGAAAACTTATCACAAGAAGTTGGTTTTCAAGATGATAATTCGTCTGGAAGATGTGAACAATATCTTCTAAATTATTGGAAAATTAAAGAAGATGAAAATACTGAATGGTGGATTCCTTTAGGTGTTAATGAACCTGATACCCAGAATTATCCTGGTAATTGGATTGGAATTTTTAACACAGTAGGAAGCAATATGGGTTTACCATGGAATATTGCTAATTTTGGTCCACTAGGAGGATTTAATTGGTTGAGTGATTTTGAAATTCAAGATTTTGATGAACCTAAAAACAACGTTATAGTTAACATACATAGAAGTTTAAGTCTTGAACTTGTTGAAAATTATTTAGGGAAAGAAATGATTTTAAATATTTTAGGTGGAGCCCAACTCGTTCCATCAAGTATGCCAACCGTTCCTATTAATGGTATTATAAGTGAAGATACAGATTAAAAAATAAATTTATGGCAATAGAAACTTTAAGAAATAGTAGTATATTAGAGATAGTCGGTAGTGACAATATAACTATTAGTAGTACAACTTTAAATCCTGGAGAAACTAATCAAAAGAAACAATTTAGTTTTTCTGGTAGAGTTCAATTAAATAAACCAACAGTTATTGGCACGTTAAAACTAACAGCTGCTGAAAACAAAAGATTTTTAAAAGCTCCTGGTTTAAAAAATAAACCTTCTAGTAGATCTGTAAATTTAGGTAGTAATTTAAGAATGAAATTAAAAAGTACAGAAAAAGATGCTAATAATAAAATAACGGTTTATTTATATGATTTAATATATACAGCTAAAGAAAGTGTTTCTAAAGTAAATAAATTAAAATATGTTTTATCAAACGAAACTAAAACTATAATATCTAAATTAACAGGTATTGATAGAATAGAATACGGTAGAAACGATGTTAATCGAAGCGGTGAAAAGAGAAAAATAACAATTCACGGTACACCAAATACTAGTTTTAAATTTTCTGTAAATAAAATAACTGAAAGTAAAGACTCTAGTGGAAATGTTTTACCACATGATACTTTTGAGGAATCGATTTTAAGTAAAAGCATAGCAAATAGTACCACTGAAGATTATTCAATAGTTGATTACGAACAAAACTACTCGTCTGTACCTAAAAACGCTATTATAAATGCTAAGTTAAATTCTAAAGGTAGGTATTCTTTTATTCAAGAGTTTCCAAGTATAACATCTACAGATTATAATAATGGTTTAGGTAAATACTCTTTAAACATAAATTCAACTATAAAATCAAAGTTACATGGATGGAGTAAGGGTAGACTTTCAGCTACTGAAAACTGGGACGATTGGCATAGTAAAATTATTTCACAACGAGTTGTAGGAGTTTTAAAATTTACTGCAACAGTTAATAATGTTTTATATACTGTTAATAGTGAAACCATTCCAGATGGTGCATCAACTCAAACTATAACACATTACTATACACCTAATAGAGGTGGCTATAAAATAACATATGTTCTTAGACCGGTTAATTCTGCTCATACTTTTTCTATAGCAGCAACACCTACTTTTGAAAACGATGGGAGATCCTCTAGTTGGTCGAATTCAGATGAATCAGCAAATGGAGGAACTAGAGTTTATATTGACAATATATCATTAGCTCTTTCAGCTACAAAAATAAGTAATGATACTGCCACTCTTTCATTTAGTGTTAGAGCTGATAAACGAGGGTCAACAGACGTAAACATGGCTATAGCATTAAATACTTTGGTAAACTGCGGTTAATAACATAAAATAATAAAAACATGGAAGCGACGCTACAATTTAATTATCCCATAAATCAATCTTGTCAAGAAGGAGATATAATTTATTATATACCACAAGAAAGTTTAACAGGTTATGATTTTGATATAAACACTGAAAACCAAGACATTGTTGAATTAGGACCAATTATGTTAATATGTAATGGCACAATAACAAATGGTGTTTGTACAGAAGATTCTATACCCACTGTTGTTAGTATATTGTGTGACACGGGTAATACGTCTCAATCTATAGATGTAACCGATTTTATATTCTTTGGTAAAGAAAGATCTGTAAACGAAGCATCGATAGTCGGTTATTACGGTAGATTTAAGTTTTTAAATAATTCTAAATCCAAAGCTGAGTTATTTTCAACATCTTGTGAAATCACAGAAAGTAGTAATTAATTGATAAATAATGTAACTATATAATAGTAAAATAAAGAAAGATTATGGCTTTTAAAATGAGATCAGGAAATAGAACTACTTTTAAAGATATGGGTAGTTCTCCTAACAAACAACAGATGGATAACACTCAAATAGGTACAACGTTAACAACGTACACACATCACCCTACTGAAATTAACGTTCCACCTACTGACCCAATTCAAGATAGTGGAAGTGCACCTGTATCAACTAGTGCTCCAGGAGGTTCATCAGCGCCTGACTCATTAAGGTTTGGAAGTGTTACTCCACCTCCACCTGGAGATATAAATTATCCTGATAGTTCTGAGGAAACTAAAAAGAAAAAGAATAAGGAAAAGAAGAAAAAAGAAAGTACTATCAAAGATGAAAACAAAAAGAAGTTCGTTGATGATAAAAAGAAAATTGAAAAAGAAAATGAAAAGACTACAAAGAAAACAATAGGTAGTCAAAAGAAAGATAAGAAAAGAAATTATGATGATGAATATGTACCTCAATCAACTTTTGGACCAGGTGAAAATCCTAACGTAGGTAGGAAAGAGGGTAGGTATAGTCATGAATCAAGAGATATGATACCTGAAACACAAAAGGGAAAGAAGGTTAAGAAAGGAAATGGAGATAATAAAAAACTATCACTAAGTGATATAAAAGAAAAAGCAAATAAGGGTAAAGAAAAAAAGCTATCACTAAGTGACATAAAAGAAAAAGTGAATAAAGGTAAAGGTGGAAAAAATGGAGAAAACATTTTTGAAAAAATAAAGGAAAAAACAGAAAAGTAATAATTTAAAATTAATTAATATGCCATTTGGAGCAGTTGCCGGGATAGTTGGCGGAGTTGTAGGAGCTATTGGCGCGGGTAAGCGTCAACGTGCTGCTGAAGCTAAAGCTAGAAAAGCCCAAAAAGAAATGGAAAGGATGAAGAGTGTTTATTCTAATTTAGACACTAGTAATCCTTATGCCAATATGGAAAATCAATTCGCTGGTATGACTAATCAATTCGAAGGATTAGAAAATACAATGGAGGATTTAACAGTTAATCAACAGCAAGCTCAGTTTGAAGCTCAACAATTTCAACAGAGTCAAGCAAATATAATGGAAAGTATGAGAGGTGCGGCTGGTAGTAGTGGTATAGCAGCGTTAGCTCAAACACTAGCTAGTCAAGGTCAATTAGCAGCTCAAAGATCTTCTGCGTCTATAGGTCAACAAGAAGCAGCTAATCAAATGGCTGCAGCTAGACAAGCTGGCCAATTACAACAAATGGAAGCTCGTGGTGCAGCTGATGTTGATTTACAACAAAGACAAGGTCAAGCTCAAGTTGATCAAATGATAGCAGCGGGAGAACAACAGTCTCAACAAATGGAAATGAGCAAACAAGGAACATTACTTAATTTAGCTCAACAAGACCAAGCTGCTAGAGAAGCTCAAGTTGCGGCCGCACAACAACAAAAGATGCAAGGTATTCAAAGTGCTATCGCTGGAGGCGGTCAACTTTTAGGTGCTATTGCTTCAGATAGAAAACTTAAGAAAAATATTAAATTAATAGGTAAATCTCCTAGTGGTTTAAATATATACTTATTTGAATATATCAACAAGATGTTTGGTGAAGGAGTTTTTCAAGGTGTTATGGCTGATGAGATGTTGAGTGACGTTGTTGTTGAAAATAAAGATGGATATAATATGGTAGATTATTCTAAGATTGATGTTAAATTTAAATATATAAGTAATGAGTAGTTCACCATTTAAACAATCATATAGAACAGTAGAAGATCCTAACGCGGTAAACAAAAGCACGTTAAATACCGTTAATAATTTAGGAGATTTAAATGAAGAGAAGAGAAAAGAAGTTGGTAATTATAGCGTGGAAATGCAAGAGATTATTAACAATGGCGGTGAATTATCAGCAGCTGAATATAACAATGTGCATGATACTCTTAAAAATGAAATGCAACCTTTATATATAGAAGCTTCGTCACCAAAAGAAAAAGCATTGTTACAAAGAGAACAAACTATGATGGCTGAATCAGCTGATGATTTTTCACGTATAAAAACTGATATAGCTGAATCATGGGATGATGGAACACTTAATTCAAATTGGAAAAATACTCAGAGAGGTAAAGCTGTTTTAGAAGTAATTACAAACAAAGATTCTGTATTAAAAAAGAAAGGATGTCCAGAAGGAGAAGAATGTAATGATGAAGGAGAATTTGGAGTTATGATGCCAGACTTTGGCGTGGTAGACGCTGCTAACGATCAAATTAGATATTTAGATAACCAAATCAATGAACTAGAAAGTAGTGGAACCTATGATGAGAAAGTAATGGAAGATTTGTATTCTCAAAGACAAGAACTACAAAATGTTATCGAGGCTAAACCATTAAAATGGACATCGATGCAAGAGTTAGAGAGTATGGTTAAAAAGGTTGATGAACCTGTTAAACAAGGTATAATAAAAGCTGGACAAGATTATAAAAAAATCGGTATGAGTAGTACCCCAGAAGAAGAAATACTATTTAACAAAGCTGGTGCGAAAGATTTCGTTGATGGATCTATTATAGCTAAAGGAGATAAAGATTCATTAATATATGATGAAATGATACCAGGTAGAACATTTTATAATGATTTAAAAAATTGGATTAAAGGAGCAGATACTGGTGGTAGAACATATAGAGATTTAGGTATAACAGATTCTCAGTTAGCTGATGCTGATATAAATGGTGATGGAAAGATAGACGATAACGAAGCTAAAAATTTAGCTGATGCTTTAATTAACAATAGAGAACTTGACGGTAATGGTAAACTAATGGTAGATAATTATCTATCTGATTATTATGTGAACTTCTTAGAAAACCAACATAAATTAGGAGCTGGAAATAAAAAGAAAAAAGAAACAAAAAATAAGGGCAAAAGAAATAAATACATACCAGGAAGTTTAAGTAGAAAAGTATAAAAAACGGGTAACTAACGAAACAGTAAAAATGGAAGATAAAGTATATATTTTATCTGATGGTAGCGTAGAAACTGTAGCACCAGAAGATGAAGCAGCTTTTCAAGCTGAATTAAAAGAAAACAATTTAACAGCAGTTTTAAAATCTGATAAATCGGGAAACCAAATAAGCTCTACAGAAGATGCGACTGTGGAGCAAGATCTTACAGCATCGAATCAAGAGACGAATCAGTCTCAAAACAATCAACAACAAATAGATACGGAATCCAATTCGGGAGATGGTTCTTCGGAATCACAAAATGAGTTACCATCATGGTATGTGCCTCCAACCGAGGAATCAATGAAGCAGTATGATACTCAAGGAAACTTAATAACTAAAAGTAAAAAAGATTTTTTTGGATACACTACTTTAACACATGATCAACTTGAAAGAGATAAACAATTTCGTCGTAATCTAAGAAATGAAGAAGAAAAACAAGAATTAAAATACAAAATAAATCAAGAAAATAATGGTCTTTTTGATTTTATAGTTGGTGGTGATACTAAAATTACCCAAAGTAAAACTAATGATTTTTTTAACAATAAAAGTGACGGCGCAATACAACAGTTACAAGGTATGTTTGGAGAGGGTGATGATTCACCCTTTATATATGAGTCAATTGGAGATATAAAAAATCAAAACAGAGTTAGAATAACTCACAGAACATCTGGAGAAGAAATAGAGTTGGACTTTGGTTTAAATAAATTACCAGCAAAAGAAGATGTTTTAAATTCTATAAGAAATAATTCTAGTGATAAATTATTTAATTTTCTTAATAAAAATTTATCTGATGAAGATAAATTAAAATCTAAAAAAAGACAAGATAAACTTATTGAAGACTATGAGGCTTTAGGTTTAGATTTAACTAAAGATGAAAAAAATAATATAATAAGTAATTACAGTGAAACTGATGAAGATGGAAACTTTGTTCCAAAATTAGATTTATTTAAGCCAATAGTAAAAAGTAAAAATATATCTTATGATAAATTTCCACAATACGTAAGTCAAGAAATTCAACCATATGAAGATGAACTTAAAAAAGCAAAGAAAGATTTAATAAATCAGGGTTTTGAAAATCCAACACAAGAACAAATAGAACATACAGCTTGGGAAACGATAGTTCACGATGATATTATTGAAGCACAGAAAAACAAGATAGTGCAAATGATGAACGATATAGAAGAAACTCCTTTATATAATAAAATAAAAGTAGGTTCTTTATTAAAGAATGAAAAAGATATAAGAAAATTAGCAGCTTATGAACTTGAATATAAACTTAAAATAGATCAACTTATAAAAGATCCTCATTCTAAATTAGTAGAGGATATGAACACTTTTTTTAATGATTCTACAGCTAGATTTGCTATAGGAGATGAAGAAGATTATGTTACATTAGAAGATGGTAGAAAAGTTCCAAAAGAAAGATGGGACAACTATCAAGTAGCATCAACGGTTTTAAATCACAAAATAGAACAATTTGACACGTGGTTAGATAGTAATGAAGAAATGTTAACAAACCTTGAAAATAGTGATTATAAAAATAATCTTATACAAAAAAATTATAATGATTGGGAAAAATTTGTTCACAATATTGGTTCTGGGTTTTCGAGGATAATAGTAAAAGGTGCTTATGGAGGTAGTAAGCTAACTAGTTCTTTAATGGGTGTTGATAATAAAGCTTTAGATAAAACAATGCTTAAGATTGATCAAGCTAATAGTATATATCATGACTCGTTTCAACCGGATGTTAAATTTGAAGATGCTTTTAAAAAGGGTAACTTCGGCAAATTTCTTGCTCAAGAAGTAGGTAATCAAATACCTATATTCGCTACTATAGCAATACCAGGTGTTGGTATACCGTCTTTAGGTTATTCTAGTGCTGGTGACAACTGGATCGATTACGTTAGAAGAGACGCAGAGAATCCAGGTAATGAAACTTCACTATTTAAAAAAGCTTTAGTAAGTGCTGGATACGGAACAGCTGAGGTTATATTTGATAGGTTTCTTACTCTACCAGTAATGAAGCGATCTTGGAAATCAATGTACGGTGCAAGTAAAAATATGCAGTCTGGATTAGATGGTATTAAACAACATTTTATACAAAATGGTAAACGTCAATTATTAATAGATCCTTTACTAGAAACAACATCAGAGGTTGGTACAACTATAACACAAAATCTTTTAACTGGTAGACCGATAACAGAAAATTTAGGACACGCGGCTTTTAGTGGTGGTATGTTTGGTACAATGTTTGGTCACACTCCTTTTTATAAAGGTGTTATGATGAACACGTTTTCTAATTCTGAAGTTAAACAAAAATATAGAAATAACTTAACTAAGTTAACTGATTTAAAAATACAATTAGATGGAACTAATAGGTATATAAAACCAGAGACAGCTAAAATATTAAACGAGCAAGTTAAAACGCTAGAAAACGAAAATAAACAGATATTAGAAGGTGTTGAAAATAAGATGCAAAATATGTCTCCTAAGTTTGTTACTCAGTTTTTAAGCACGGTTTCAGAACAAGAGGTTATAAGAACTCAAGCTAAAAATATAACCAATGATTCTTCTTTAGATGCTGAAACAAAAAGAAAAGCATTAGATAATTTACAAGAACAATTTGATAAAAATCAAGCTAAAATAGACATGTTAAAGGATCCTGTTGCTTTTGGTAATAAGTATAATGGTTTTTTAGCTAGTAACAAAAAAGAAGATATTGATAGAAGAAATAGTATATTAGAAAAAGCTAAAAATCAATTAATTAAAGACGGGAATAATAATCCTACCGATCAACAAATCAATGAAACTGCCAGGATATTATATAATACTCAAGAAATAAATAATGATTTTAAAAACAATAGGGGTAAAACAAAGTTGGGTAAATCAATAAAAAACTACCAAACAACTGAACAAGCTATTGAAGAGATAAATAAATTAGATAATGTTTCTGATGCCAACAAAGCGGCAGCTATAAAAAATATAGAAGAAGGCGGTCACGGTGCTAATATGCCAACAACAGACGGGAACTACATTCCGTTTCAAGTTGTAGAAAATATGGCTAAAGATGATCGTACTGAAACTAGAACACATGAGCTTGGTCATACAATACTTTCTGAAGCTATAGGTCAAAATCCAGAAGCGTTTACTGACATAGCAAATCAAATACTCCAACACGTTAGAACAAAAAATCCAAATTTACACGCTTTATTAGTAGCTGAAACTCAAGGAATGGGTGCTGATGAAGTGATAACTAGATATATGGAATTAGTAGCTGAAGGTAAAATAGATCTTCAAGCAAAAAACAATAAAGGATTAGGAGCTATGATGGGCTGGTTATTTGGTAAAGGAGTTGCTAAATCTACTAATTCAGATTTTGATTTTAATTTCGAAGGAGAAACAGATGCTGTAACTTTTGTTACTCAACTAGCTAAAAAAATAAAAGCTGGAACATTAACATTAGAACAAAGAAAAGCTATAAAGAAAAGTAAGATTGCTCAAGAAGCTGCATTATTAAATAAACTTTTTGGTGATAAAACGAAAGTTGAAACTAAAAAATCTGAAGCTTTAGCTAAAAACACAGTTGAAATAGTAAATGAAAATGAAAGACTTTATAATAAAGTAGTTGATGATGCCGCAAAAAAGGGAATACCACTAAACGAGGTTTATTATGAAACAGTTGAAGATTCAAAAGGTAAAGAAAAGAAAGTTAAATTCTATAAGGCTGTATCAGATAGGGTTAGAGGTGAACTCATAGTTAATAATATGGCTACAGCCAACAAACTTGCTAGAAAAGCTTATGACGCTGGATTTGAATCTGGTACAAAAAGAGTTAGTCTTGAAGAATTTCAATCAGGGTTTATGATGGAGCTATCTGATTTAGCTAGAACTTGGAATCCAGCTGAAGGTGTTCCTTTTGGTGCTTATGTTAATAATGTTTTACCAACAAGATATAATCAAATACTAGATGAGGCAAAAGGTCAAGGCCCTGAAACTATATCAATGTCTACGAAAGAAGGTGATATTGATTTTGTTGATACAGATATAGTAGCGGGTGGCGGTGTTAGTGCTAAACAGGCTGAAGGTAAAGTAGTTAATAAGGAGTTAGATCTAGATAGTAAAAAAGTTTCTGAAATAGAAAACACTGTTAAAGAAGCTAATGTACCTTTATCTAAATTAACGTATAAGGGTGTTAAGAAATTAATTACAAACGGTCCATTAAATAAAGTATTAGATATTGTTTCTAAGGACTTTGGTGTTGACGCTAATAGAATAAGAAAGAACCAAGATTTAGACGGTAAACAAAGAGAAGCTGCTAGAGATAAAATAGTTGAACTATCTAAGAAAGGTAAATTAATAGACATGCTACCTGAAGGAACTGATAGAAGTGGCAAAGCAACTGGTGTCGCGCCTAGTCTTTTAAATAAGTTTTATATTAAAGGTAGTAGAGCTAAAGTAAAAGAAGGAGCTACCGCTGCTGGATTACCTATTCAAGTTAAGAAACCTAATGTAACTAACAAAGATTTCTTATCGGCGTTTGGTATTAATCCAGATGGTACAACTAAAAAAGGTACATCGCTAGATGGAGCATTAAGAGCTTTTATAACTCAAGTCGCTCAACTAGAAGCTAACCAGCAAATAAGAAAGAACGCTATTGAACAAGGTGTTGATAGAGCTACTGTTGAAAAGGTTGGTGAAGGTAAATCAGAGGTAATGTTTAGTGAAAAGGTTGATGTTAAAATAAGCAACTTAATAAATGTTAAATCTCCCTTTGAAATTGAAGGTAGCAAAGTTATAAATGATGTTTTAAAAAGTCACGTAGATAAGAACGGTGTTCCTCTTGAACCCATAAATCCACTTGCATCAAAAGAAGACGTTATTAAATATGTTAAAGATTTAAAAACGTATGTCTTACCTTTAATGCCAAGAGACTTTTGGTTTGGTAAACCCAATAAAAAAGGAGAGTATGGAACGGTGTTTACTCCAGGTAATAGAGTCGGTAAGTTGAAAAAAGCTGGAGTATACGATTACTATAAAAAAGAAATGGAAAAGTTAAGAGATTTTGATAACTTTGGAAAACCAGTAGATGGTGTTAATGATTACTCAAAATCTTCTTATCAAACGTTATTTAAAAATCCAGAATCATTTAAGAAAGAAGCGGAAGCGTTTAATGATAAAGTTGGTAAAATACACAGAGCGTTTTGGATGAGATCATACAAAGCTATACAAGCAAATCCTAATTCTGCTTCTACTATTGGTAATTACTTAAAGTTAACGGTTCATGATAGTAGTCATTGGCATAAATTTGGAGCACAAGCTACAGCATATTCACCAAACCCAAAGGGTAAATGGAAAGAGTATACTAATAAAAAGACTGGTAAAAAAGAAAGAAAATGGACTGCTTATGAGTTCGAACACGCTATGCCAGCAACAGCCGCATATTTATACCTTTTAGACTCAGCATTAGAATCAGGAATTAATTTTGAAGCAGCGTATGATTTAGTTATGGATAACTATAAGTTGATAGCTTTAGATGCAAATGAAAATCAAAAACTTAATGACGCTGGTTACGCTAGAATTATGCCACCAAACTGGAGTGTAATAGATAATACTTGGTGGGAAAGATATTTTAACGAAAAAGTTGCTCAACAAGGTAAAGGTAAAAATAAAGGTATAGATCCTAGTAAAATAATAATGTTAGATGGTAGAACTATTGCAGAAACTTTTAATATAAATAAAGATGGAAACCCATCTATTGTTAAAGCATCTAAACGCCAAATAACAAACATTCAAAACGTTCTAAAAGCTTTTAACAAACAAGCTGAGTTAATTAAAAAACAAAACAAAGAA
>TARA_R100000805_G_scaffold18797_1_pt1 | contig 22085 bp, 24 predicted proteins | sample TARA_R100000805 | Tara Oceans TARA_R100000805 (sample SAMEA2622832) | marine metagenome | biome: marine biome (ENVO:00000447); feature: surface water layer (ENVO:00002042); material: "saline water (ENVO:00002010), including plankton (ENVO:xxxxxxxx)" | depth 5 m
GACCCAGTTGTGCCGATGCCTGCTGTGGTAGTGTCAGCGCGTACAGCGAGCGAGGCGCCTACCGACGGGGAATACATTTACGTCGCTGACTAGTGACGGGGGCGGGCAGAGCCATTAATCGAGCGCTGGATATTTTCGAGCACGTCTGCCAATGCATCCTCATCTTGACATCGCTCAATGTCATCCATGCCCTGGAAACCTTTACGGACAAGCAAGTCGCGATGGGTGCGTAGGGCTGGGCCGTACGCCAACAGTCTACTCTTTAGCTCAGACAAGAGGCTACCACCCGATGAGGCGCCATCATCGTCTCTGAAACTCACTTGAAGCTCTGCGGCTTGCTGTTCGGTGATGGGCGCAATACCTAAAGCGCATTGTATCGCATATCGGCGGCCATAGGTGGAAGCGCTGCCCATGGCCTGCATTGCGTTGAGTCGCTTGCCTCCCTCGGCTGTCATCGGGAAATACGTCAGCAGATACTCACCAGAGCACGCGATACGAGTAACCATAACCATATCACCATTTACCCAGTCGACACCCTGACTCAGAGAGCAACCGGCAGAGGTGAGGCACTTCATAGCGCTATCCATGACCTCATCAAGGCCGGCGTACGAATAGCCGTGGCCTCTGGCCTTTTTAACGGCGGGCTGAAGTTGTTTCTGAGCTTCAGCAAGCGCCGCGTCTAGCTTGGCTGTGGTGTCAGACCATCTCATGATAGACCTCGCAGTCTCCGACGTAACGCCGGCAATCCTGCAGTCATAGACCTATGCTTGGATTCGACAAGAAACGACTCTAGGCGCTGAATAACGTCACCATTGTCCGGCGCTCGCTCGCGGTCGAGAATGCTTTGGAGTCGAGCGATTACGTGCGCCCGTTGCACGTCGCTTAATAGCAGCGCTTCATGCAAGCGTTGAATGTGGCCATCTTGATGTGTTATCATGGTTGTACCCTTTCAGTGCCGTACTAACGGCGTTGATTCTGAGGACCGGTCTCTCCGACAATTGGCCGGTCCTCTTTTTTCCTTCATCATATTGCTCTATACTGATCAAAGTGTCAAAGCATTTTAGACAATTTTGTCATTCTGGGTTTTGAGTGCCTAACTTTTCGCCTATTGAGAGTCGCGATCGGTCGCCCTGCTACTACCTGATTATTTCAGGGGTTAGTACGTCTTTTGGTTCCGTGGTGCCACCGCAGAGGACTTATTTTGTGGCGTCTGAGGAGAGCGGGTTCAAAAATTATGCTCGCTCAGTTTCGATCATACCTGGGCAGGGGTTTGAGTTCGCGCGGTCGCTAGAGGAAGAGGACGCGATCATAGAGTCCGAGCCGGTCTCGGTGCATATGGTTTGTCGCGATCATATCGATGCGACCGACGAAACAGACCCCGGATTTATCTTTGGGCGCATGGGCTTTAGTGGGGCTGACTTCACCGCTCAGTTGACACAGACCATCGATTTGTCGAATACGCCGACAGTGCATTGCACTACGGTCGCAGGGTTGGCGGCTGGTGACATCGTACACATTGGGCAAGAGGCGATCGAGGTTGGCGCGGTTGATGTTGCCGCAAAGACTTTCACGGTCGCGGCTAGTGGTCGAGGGCGATTAGCCACCACCAAAGCTCGGCACGTTGTGTCTACTGACGATGGTGTCTTTCCACTTGTGACAAAGCCTGCTGTATTTTTTCGGGGGCGTCGAGCGGTTATCTATGAAGCGTCGCTCGGTGTTAATGGCGAGCTGCCAAGTGATTCAGAGTGGATAGAGAGGTTCCGTGGTTTTGTCGCGAGTGAACCAGAGTTTTCCACCGACGGCGGCCTGGAGACTGTCACCATTAACATATCACCGCTCACAGCGGCACTAGACCGGCCTCTATCGCATCGAAGCGGAAAACTACGGTTACACCCTAGGATACACTCTTTCGACGGCTTACACGCGGAGCATATAGCGTTTTTCGAGTCGGTGAAGATGTCAGAGTATTTCTATGTGGGGATACATGAGCCGGCCGCAGGACCTGTGCAAATAAACGGGGAATTTTACACCACGCTCGCAAGCTCGCCATTATCACCGGGGCAAGGCGTGGCACAGGTATTCGACGGCCTGTTGCCCTACTCTGATAACCCAGACTCAGTCGAGCTTTATCCCTATAAGCACCCACGACGATTTGTGTCGTCTACAGGTCGCAGAGGCGGTGGCCTTGAAAACGGTGTTATCATCGATCGTGACGGTGACCATATCTTGCTAAGAGATGTAGACGGGAGTTTTAAAAATTCAGGTGATAACTTTGTTGGATCAAATCAAGACGTCATCGCTAATGAAACGCACAATGAGCTACGACTCTTAAAGATAGGGGAGTCGAGCGGGGCTAATTGGGCCACGGGTGTGGCTGCCTCAGTCGCATGGCCAAAATGTATAGCTGACGTGTTGACGACTCAAGGCTTTGACAGCAGCGAACTTTTTAACGGGTTGTTCCAGATCTTGTTTTCTGAGCAAGGCCGGGTGTTTTCGTTTTTGCCGAACTATAAGTACTCAATCCCTAATGCAGCGCAACTCGAAGCAAGGGACATCAACTTGCCTCTACCGCCTAAAGCGACGATGACCATCGCGAGAGATGCGCGGCATTATCAAAGCTTTTTACAAGAAAATAACCAGGGTGGTTTTGGGTGGCCTGGTACGGCGGCAAGGGGCGACAACTTCCGAAACTTATCGAATGCGGCGGATGCGTACAGCGTAGGCCAGACCAACGAAACGGCGCACCCTAACACACAGATACCAGCATCAATTCTCGATTTCTTTGATGGGGGCGACGCGGCAAAGATCGATCTTGAAGTCGCTTACGACAGACGGCCAACGATCGCAAACACTCAAAGTCGGGCGTCCATAGGCAGGCGCGTAAACGTCAGCACCCCTAGAGCCTGGTACTATCCGGGCAGCCGGTTTTCCGATGCTCCGGTGGACTTCTGGCAATTCGAGAAGTGGATAACATTCGACAAAGACCCAGGGGCGCCGGCTGGTGGTAGCGTACTTTTTGACGTATCGATGGGCGGCGATGGCGATCCAATATTTCAGATCGTTGTAGGGCCAGCAACGGCGGTTACGGTTGACGGCGAGACGGGGTACCGGTGTGAGGTATTAGAGGGTAAGTTTCTTAGCGATGATGATTTTGTCATTCGCGACTATGGCGGACCGGTAGCAGAGCGGCCCTTGTTTTCGCCTGCCGTTCGATTCGCGCCTACCGTATCGGTCGGCTCCATGTTGCTTCAGCTTTTGACAAGCTCCTCCGGTGGAGGCGTAACAAGCGCCACATATGACTTGCTACCATTGGGCGCCGGCCTTACAGACAAAACCACGAACCCACTAGGCGCTGATGTAGACGTTGCCTCATTCCTCGCGATAGCTGAGCCGGTAGGTCTTAACTTTAGTCCCTTGTTTCGATCGGGTGACACCATTTTAGACATCATGCGGGGCGTGTTGCTGTCGGTCGGATACGTGCTCGATATGCGGGTAGATGACAGCGGTAAGTGTAGGCTCGCAGCGGTCAAGGTTGGAGTACCAAGCGCGTCGGATGTCATCGCCGCAATTGATGATTCAGACATAGCAGGCAGCCCCATTCCATCATCCCCGGCGCGAACGTCGATCCGTAATATATTCAACTTTGCAGCCAATTTTGATTACCAGGGCGATCCCCAATTCGAGCAGGAAATTAAAGACACCGCATCAATTGAGGCATTCGGGGAGGCAGACAAGCTCAACGTGGACCTACAAGGGGCAACTCTTAACCTAGATCCAGGCTCAGTGCTGGCAGCGCTACAGCCAATTTTTTCAAAGCTTCGTCTTGAGATGGCGTTTCCCTATAGGCTGTACAAATTCGGAGTGCGAGCGGGGCTGGCTGCACGAATGAAGGTTGGCGGAGTCTATAAGATCTCAAGCGGTCAACTCAGAGGCGCTAAGGGGCCAGGCGTAATTGATGCGATCTGCAGATTGCGATCGATCGAGTGTGAAGGCTTTGAGCCAATCGCGAAAGTCGAGTTCATTCACTTCGGGTTCGCTGGTACTGGCTGGGCACCATCGTTAGCAGTCACGGCGGCGAATGGAGCAGTGCTGACGGTACGCACTAATGACTACAGGCCAGAGACCGCGCAAGAGGACCTAAGCGGCTTTGAGGGTATTACGGCGGGTGACACCGTCCGGTTGTTTGTAGGCGATAACCCAGGGGCGGGAACGTCTCACTCTGTGGCGTCTGTGGACTTGGCAGCGAACACGATCACACTATCGGCAAACCCCGGATTGGCGGCGCCTAGTGACGGGCATGCTGTGATGGCGTACATCACGCCAGACATTAAAGCGGACGCAGCAACGATTCATGACGACTACGGATTCATAGGGAGCGCCAAACTCACATGACAGACGTATTTATCTCGCAATCGAGGCCAGCAATAGACACCGATAAAGTCATCAAATACGGGCTGCCAATCGTGGGCACGACGTTGCAACAGTTCGCGGTGGCGGCTAATTCTCTGGCAGGCGGGCGGGGCTTCGCGCACGTCCAAAAGACGTTTTCTTATAAAATGGCGTCAACTGCGAGCACTAGTACGGTAAGCGTCGAAAACCTACAGACGAACCCGCATGGCACTAGCTATACATACGATTTAACAATTCCGCAGATTCATCCATTAGCTAGCTCGGTTGGCTTAATCATGATGCTGCAATGCCATGACGCCGGATCGAGTGAGCCAGAGATTAGGATCAAGATGAATCGAATCTCAGACAATGCAGCGATCGATCGAGCTGACAACGGCGACGCAATGCTGCTCAATGTAAGCAATCAATCTCTAACAAGCGGCGGGAAGACTGAGAGCGAGTACCCAGACGGGCTGCCCGGTGATGATATGGATCAGGTGTATCCATTGCGCACAGTGTTTTGTATTAGCGAATCGGGGGCGCAAGCCAATGTCGCGACCGGTCCAAGAGCTCTAGAATACGGGAACACTCTATCACCTGGTGACGGCGTTCGAATCACCATCACAACTGAGAACGTGCGTATATGGTCAATCTTAGCTTTTGAACAACCAAAGCTAGTAATTGCAAAGACCTAGAATGGGATACCCGTCGCTTCACGTATGGCGTCAATATCGTCTACGCCTCGAATCACGTTACCCTCCACAACAGCCACACCATCAACGATCGGAATCATGGTGATCGAATGCCCATCATCTACCTCATATGCGAGCCCGACACCCGTCTGCCAGTCGGGAGCGCTGCCAGCTCTAGCAGGAACAATCCCTTGGTTGAGACTAGTCAGGCAGCCAGGAGACGCCGCCGTGATGAGATTGGGGCCGTCAGGCGTTTCGAGGAGCTTTTGGGCCATCTCCAAACGATGGATATGCCCATAGATGACGCTTGAGGTCGCTGAGCGTAGATACTCGGCAGCGGTAGCGCCACCTTGATTTTTAGCTTTCGAGCCGTGAATCACTTTAATCGAGTCGAATAGCCAGTAAGGCTTCCCGTATGGCTCTATCAGTTCAATGTCGAGACTATCTAAAGCCAGTAGACGCTTTAGGCTCAAGACTGGCTCTTCCTCAAGACTATCAGCCGTGCGCAGGGTGGATGCCTCGGGCGCCTTGGCTGCTAAAAAGTCAGCGATTCTGGCTTCATGGTTTCCAATCATGTAGACGCATTCAGCACTCGGGCACATTTCCCGTATCGGGCGCAGTAGGCCCGCGTATAGTTCACGCATCGCGGCGTTCGTTGTCTGCTTTGTGTCGGGTGTAGATGGCCATCGTGTCGACCATGGAGCAAGATCAAGATGGTCGCCCAAAAACACAACGTGAGTGATTCGATTCTTCAGCATTTCGCAGATCTTTAGAACACAGTCGATCGCCTTTCGATCGTGCATGGGTACCCATCGGCGCATACCCGGCGCTGTTAAGTCTTCCACAACTCGAAAACCGTGCTGAGTGTCAGGCACTATCAACGCCAGTCCGTCAGGCTGGCCAGTCGCCCATGGCTTACGTCGAATGGGCTCCTCTACCGTGATCGGAGTCAGCCAAAAATCATTGGCCCGCTCTAAGTGGGCAGTGACTTGGTGAAGCTGTATCACTTCGCTATCTTTTGCTAGCGCTTGCCAGGTGTTCGCCTTAAATCGAGTTACAATCCAATCGTCGCCGACATTGGCAGCGCTTAGAAGATCGTCTAGGGTCTTAATGTTTTTCGATGTGATCTTGCGAGTATCGCCAATTATTTCATCATCTAGCTCGATCGCGTCAGGGGTAGAGTTAGGCAAAATCAGAGCCCTTTCATTTTTCGCGACCTTCACCCGTTGGATAGCTCTCCAGGCTGTCATGCGGGAAAGTCCAAGCGCTTTTGCTGCAGCGCGAACACTATCGAGGCGCTTGTAGGCCTCATAGACGGCTAGATCGGAGGGCTTAACGCTCACTTGATGAGGCCCACGGTGAACCCAGCGAGAAAACCGACTGACAAAATAGATAGTCCAATCATGATAGTTGATACCTTTGACATTGGTCTTGGGATTAACTTGAGCGTGTTTTCAGCGCTGAGCGCTCTACGCTCTAGGTAGTCAATCGTCGCGTTGTTTGTTGTTTCGCAGCGAGTCAACAGGGCGTTGAGTTTTGGAATTACCACCTCTTTGCACTCGACAGCGCGGCGCGTGGAAGCGATACCCCACAAGATGCCCCGGCACGAGACAATATGACCAGGCTCTACAGGCTCAGCGCCGACACATTTCTGGACGGGAGCAGGTGGCGAGAAAAGAAAAACAAGAGGCAGGAAAACGTGTATCACTCATCACCTCCAAACAACTCTCTCACTTTTGAGGCTAAGTCACGGGCGGTCATTCGATTGAGCTTGTTTTGTTTTTTTTTAATCAGTTTGATCGTCTGCTTATGCTTAGCTTCAGCGAGAGCCGTCTTTGCTTTGAGTCGCTTGGTTTCGGCTTTGACCGTTTTGGTGTGCACTTTTTCAGCAGTGTCAGCACTAGGCTTTGATCGTGTCGTGAGAACCCAGCCAGCGACTAGGCCCACGATAAAAAGTAGTACTTCAACCAATCCGTCTTGCATCGATTCGACTCTTGATAGCAGCGACGATAACAGCGCTGAGGGCAGCGCCGGCACAGCCAGCGGCTATACCGTAGCCGTCAGACTTCAAAAGGTAACCCCAGACGCAACCCACAGCCAGACAAGCTAAGCGCACCGCAGTCCGTGCGATACCGTCAGCGGCGTACCGCTTAATGTACGGTTTGATGGCCTGCATGACTCCCCAGACGGCGACGGCACTCAAAGCGCCAATCCGTAAAAGCTCATCGTCCACGTTGTGCCCTTTCTTTGATAATGCCCTCGGCTATATCGCGAGCGCGGCGGGTGCGACCGCTCAGAGTCTTTAGCGTTTGTTGCTGTGACATAAGCTCACCCACTAGCGTCTCGGCACATGAGGACGGGCTCTGCCTTACACGGTCGCCCGTATCAGTCGAGGCAACCAAAACCGAGGCGGCTAATACGGCGGCGATTGCGCCCACAATAAGCTCGTGTGTCATTTCCTACGCTCCGTTTTTTTGATTATCTCAAGGGCTCTAAGGATATGCTTGCTGTCAGCTTTTAGCGTCGCGAGTACCTCGCCATGCTTGACGACGTCGCGTTGTATCGCTTGAAGGTCCGCTTTAAGCTCGACTACTCGGGCAGCGTTTTCGGTGACCTTGCTGTCGACTCTTGCTGAGTACATGCCAACGGTAGCAATAGCGGCGATAATGCCCATGATTTGCCCAGTAGGTATCCGCAAGACGTCAGCCATCATTCACCCCACAAACTAAAAGAAAGAACTTCAACGGTACTCGCGTGATGTAGCGATACACTCGTGAACGAGTGGACTGATTGAGGCGATGCCTTAGATGGGATTCGCCCGGTCTCAGGCAGCTCAATAGTCACGTTATGCCAGGCAGGAGAAGCCGAAACCGGAATGTGCACGCGATAGTTTTTTAAAAAGAGTGAATCGTGTGCGTCTTCAGCGTCGACCAGTTGTATCCATACATCGGTGGCCGTTGTCGGTGCGTGGGCTCTTAGATGTACCTGGTAGTACTTACCATCTGTATTGGCCTGGCCGAGTGGATTACGCACAATCCAGCCACGATTGCACCCCTCGACAGCTAGATGACGTCTTGGCCAGCCGTGTTGGGCAAAAGACGGAACCCCAGACCATGTGATAAGGCTACGAGGTCGCCCGGTCATAGCATCGATCGACGATCTAAAAGCGTGTGCAAAGTAAGAACTTAACGACTGCCCAGCAAAGAAAGATTCTGACGGCAACGGGAAAACACTAGATGAGTTGGGCCGAGCATCGCGACTACCGTCCAGGTTGCTCACCTGACGGTATGCAGAGGAAACGCCAAATATTTTCACAGCACCACCGCTTGCGACAAATGTGAACATCACCACGTCATGGTATGCCCCGATCGCGGGAACTGTGATGCTGCCTGTTTTCCGTTCTCTTCCACCAGAAAAAACTAACTGCACTGAGCTTGCGCCGCACTCAATCAGCACACCACCACCAGCACCAGCGGCGGCCTGGCCCTCGACCTCAAAGTCGATAGTTGTAAAAGCAGAGCCTAGAACGGGTATCCGCCAGGCGCACACCTCCCCACTAGCGGGGGAGCCATCGGAATGTAGCCCGCCGTCAGGCCACCCCTGGTTTATTGGGTGACACGTGTTGTGTACGTGCGCAGTGTTTAGCGTCGCGGCTAAATCCTGAAACCATTCATGGGTTGGCGTTTCCCCTGCGCCACACTCCGTGGGGAGTACAGGTGCTCCGGTGGTCGAATATGGCATTGAGTATCCAATCTCTGATCGGTCTAATTATACGACCTTGATCAAATTCGATCAATCAGAGATAATAATGGGCGGGCATGCCACCTTGGAATCACTAGTGAGAGTAACCAGCAGAATTAAGCGGAAAACGCTCAAGAATCCAGCTCTTTCGAGTTGGTCTGTTCGTGATATGAGAGACCTCGCACAAGAGGCGGTGGTACTCATTGATACACGTGCATTTGACAAGTGTTTGGGGCTTAACGACAAACCTCACCCCACCTATGAGCAGCTCACAGGAAAACAGGGTAAAGGGGCCTACTCTAAACACTGGGGAGAAGTGCGAGCGGGCAACCGAAAACCACCAAAGCAATACGGCACGACAAAACCAAAAGCCGGACGAAACTTGAACAAAGTTGATCTACAGTATAGCGACAGGATGAGGCAGTCGTTTCGTTTTGCGCGTGCGACGCGGTTCACCGTCCTAGTTGGGGTTTTTGGTGATGCGGCTATGAGGGCGCACGGTACCCATGCGTTGAGGCCGTGGCTAGGGCTATCACCGAAAGATCGTAAAAGCTTTATTAAAAGGGCGCTCGATATGATTAAGGGCGCACGATGAGCGATGCATTCGATCGGTTGTTTTCGCACGTCTCCAAGACAATCCAGGCCCCTTCAACGGGCACATTGACAGCCTATCCAAGGCTCAACGGCAACAGGTTTACCGACGTTGATGCGGGGGGCGGTGTACGAGGAGAGCTTGAAGAGTATCTAGGACAATCTCGGGTTTTTGAGCTGGCTCTTGAAGCTGTATCAATAGCGCCTCTTAGGATGGGCGGCCCGGTGACCACGGCTTACTCGCTAGCCTTCCCGGTGCGTGTTCGATACGACGCGCCAAACAACTCTGAGTCGAGAACAATCCTCAGGGAAATCACCGAAGACATCACAGCCATCATAGACGCGATCGAGCGTTCGCAATGGTACACCGTTTCTGGTCTGGCAACGCTTCAGGCTACGCCGGGCAATATCACCCGCTTCACCTTATCGGATGAGGCAGACAATACACACACCGGGTATATCGGAGCGGTGCAAGTGACCGCCAGTATTGACATATAAGGAGGTCATCTACCCATGAGTAAGTCCAGCAATATTTTCTCGGTATCTGTCGCAGAAGCCAACGCGGAGGGCGGTGACGTTGATAGCCACTTGATGCCAGACCCCGACGGGGCCGGCGTTACCTTTGTCGGTATGGCTACCACAGAGGGCAGCGTTGATAGTTTCGCGTTTGAGGAGGGGAGCCATACTCAAGAGGGTAGCCGCTCCACCCCTGGCCAACAGGCGCTCGCTCCGGTATCAGTCCGCAATACGAGCGGGGCCACCCGGTTTGGTGTGGCGGATGGAGATTTCCTGCGGGTTGGCTACCCAGATTCTATCGAGTTGACCCATAGACTAAGGGGTGCACAGGGCGCAGCGCCTACAACTCAAGCATGGGGAAAGATTCTCGGCTCGGGTCTCGGCCTGTTTTCTCCAAGTGTCGCGACTGCTTTATGTTCTGAGGATGGCAGCGCGGATGGGTCTGACTTCAAAATCAGCTCAGCAGACAAGACGGCAGCCGGTATCCAGGTTGGGTCACCCGTGCGAGTCAAGGCGACGTCTTCGTTCGTGGATGAATACGCAATCATTACGAAGATCCAAGATGACGGCACGGACGCCACATGTAAGGTGTACCCCTCATTCAGTTTTCAGCAGACCCAAAACGCATCGATCAACTTTTGCTTCGCATACTATCCAGTTATCGGTCGCTCGAATGCAGCTCAAAAAGATCTACATGTTCGTTTTGCGATGGGCGCTCCTGGTACGTCTGCAGGCGTGCAGACGCTAGCAACGGGTTGTCGGCTCACTGGATTTACGATTTCCGAGGACGGCGGTATTGCGCAGATTGCAACCACGATGCGGCCGATGGCAGTTGTGAGCGAGGACGAACTTGCTGGAAAGGCGGGCGTCGTGGCAGCGCCAGAGAGCCCAGGGTTCCCGATGACTCACCGCGCCGGGTGTCGCTTAGATATGGGCATCAACCACAAGTCCAGCTCGGCTCCAGTGTCCGGTGCTCGCTCTTATCTCCCAAATTACAACCACACAGTCACAGTGAGTGTGGATACGGGTGAAGGAACGCCGGAGACTAGGTCAATTCTGAGGGGGCTAACCCACGAGATACATAACAGTACCTGTCAGGTCTCAATCGTCACGGAAAAGAACACCACCTTCCAGCAGATGTTGGTTAAGGATGAGCGCAGAGCCCTATTCCTGGGCTACGGGCCGAGCGGTAGCGGGGAGGGGTGCTGTTTCGCAATCTTGAACGCTTCGAGGGATGACGGCTCAAGCAGTACAACGGCTGGAGACCAGTCGCGAATTCAGCAGACTACCAATCTTCGAGCGGTCGAAGGCCAAGCCCTCTGTGATGTCACTGGCCTGACAGACGCGGAGAAGCGGCTCGCACAGGCACCTTTCATGCTCATCTTTCCTAAGGCGTAAGGGTGAAGCATGCTCCAGAGGGTAACGACTACACAAGAGCCCGTCCGAGTTCTTTTGCTCGCTGATTCTGCGGTATGGAATGCGCAGATAGAAGCGGCACGAAAAGAAGTCGATCGAGAGCTAGAGGGGGCGACGGACTCGAAAGACTTTATCGATGATGTAATCAAGTGCGTAAGGGCTACAAGCGGGGAACATGCTGAGGTTGTCAGGGTTCTATCGAGCCTAAGCGACGGCGCACGAAAAATGCTCGGTGATGTACTTACCGAGGAGCAACATAACGGAGCACAAGAGCGGCTATCGGAAGCTATGCGGTCTGAGGACATGAGGCAGGGCCTAGCCTATCTGAGGGCGCACGGTGTTGTCGCGATGTATCGCGAGTCGTCCAACGTAGAAGACTTGCTTGACGCCAACCCTGAAGGCGCTACGTGGGCAACTGTCAAAGGGTTGTCGCGTGAACAAGTAAGAGAGGCGGAAAAGGCAGCCGGGCCACGGCCTAGAATGGGCGCAATGCTTAATGCTCAGGCGCTAGACGTCGCAAGAAAGGCAGCACGCACACAGAATGACTCCGGATTGGCATATGCAGAGCATATAAGCGGCCTAACGATCGAACAACAGATAGCCGTTGAAGATTACGAGCAATGGGCGGACAAAGTCGACATAGAGGTATTTCGGCGCTCCGTGTGCAAAATCGACGGATTCGATCTTGAACGAAGTGAGGCGGGCTATCCGGTTGAGTTGTTCATTGATGAATGTGTTGAGTCTGCCGAGGTTGTAACGGAGCTAGCAAGGCACGGTCGACAGGTTGGCCGCTTGGGAAAACCGAAAGCCTGATAGCTTTTCTGGCCGTATGGCACAGGCGAATCAGGCAACGGGGGCAAGGCGCCGGGGATGGATGGCAATGTGCACAATGCGTCAAGGGCGGGCGTATGCCGTCCATCCCTGGTCTACATGAGCAGCGAGGCAAGTGCGGAGGGCGCTTCAGTAGTGACTTGGGTGAAAGTGAGCGACGTGTGAGCTGGTGTGGATTCAACGCGAGATTGATCGACCTGCCGCCAGTGGTAAAAGTTGACTCGATCTTGGGTGTAGGCCTACCAGAGCGAGTGGCAGCACTATTCCGTGGTGAGCCCGATGAGGCGGGATTTTTCGATCACGATGAGGTTCAGCGGTGCCCGCTCGTACAGATAGATAATCGCTCACCGCATTTTTCGCCGGGATGGTTGTCGGAGTGCTCAGATACAGCGAGAGCAATTAGCGCGGGGCTTCCCGAAAAGTGGATAACAGGCAACCCGACAGAGTTATTGATCGAGGTTGTTTCCATCCTCAAGTCCGAGGCAGAAAACGCGGCTAACTATCGTATGGAACACGATGAGGAATGGTAACGGATGGCAATCAATAAGATCTCAGAAGAGGTGATCGAGATACGGCTAGAGGGTGCCGATGGTGTCATCTCAGGCTATGCCAAGGTCAATAAAGCAGCTGAGGATGCGGCAGACGGCCAGAGTGATGCACTCAAGCGTCAAGCGTCTGAGGATGACCGGATACAGCGAAAACTCACAGCGGCGCGTATCGCAGCCATCAAAGATCGAAACAAACGCGAGCTAGCGTTTTTGAGGGCGCGACACGTTGAAGAGATGAGGCGGGCAAAAAGGCACGGCGCCAACCTTAACAAGCTACGTAAGGCGCAAGCACAAGAGCGCTCAAACCTCATCAACCGGCAAGTCACACGAGACGCTGAGATTCAAAAGAGGGCTAATGAAAAGGCTGCCAAGTCTGCCGACGTAGCAGTGGGTAGCCTATCGCGCCTACAGGCTAAGCTTGTCGCGTTTGGTGGGGCAGCGCAGACATTCGAAACAGGTATGAGGGTGGCAGGCGCGGCGATGCGGGCGCTTAGTCAGCCGATTAACCTAGCAACGACGTTCGAACGTGAGTTCAACCTCGTACGTACCTTGTCAGATGATGTCACCGAGTCAACACGTAAAAACCTTTTGGACCTTGCATCTCAGACGCCCCAGACGCAGATAGAAATTGTTAGAAGCGCCTATAACGCACTATCCAGGGGTATCTCAGAGGCCGATCTTATCTCGTTTCTCCGCACAGCTTCACAGGCAGCCACGGCGGGCAATACCGACCTTGTAACGGCGTCGGATTCGTTGCTCAAGTCGCTCGGGGCTTTTGGCACAAAAGGTGAGACCGTCGCGTCAATTGGTTCGAAGATTTTTACGACGGTTAAATTGGCAGCAACTAACTTCAACGAACTTAATGCATCGCTGGGTCAAGGCTTAGCTGTCAGCTCTTACGGAGTGAAGCTTGAGGAGCTTCTGGCCATCGCCGGCACCCTAACAAAGACGCTAGGTGTGAACTTCTCAGAGGCGATAACCAGAACGAATGCCCTAATGAACGTGGTCACGGGTGCGACAAAAAAGAATCAAGACGCACTAAAGGCCATAGGTGTCGAGTATGGGGTCTCTGCGATACGTGCCAAGGGTCTAGCTGCGGTGCTGGCAGACCTTAGAGAAAAGACCCAAGGCTCCGCGGCTGCGCTTAACAATCTGAGCGGGAATCAGCGAGCCAGGCAGGGTTTGCTTGGCATCTTAGAGGGCACGAACTATGAAGAGTTGACGGGCTTCCTTGAAGAGGTGCGCACAGAAACCGATGGATTAGGCAAGGCCCAGAGAAAGGTTGCCGGCGATGCCCAGGCAGCAAGAGACCAGTTCAAAAGCTTGTCCGAGTCTGTATTGAGAGACTTAGGAGAGGCGGTGCTCCCACACCTAAATAAAGTCATGCAAGAGTTAGGAGATTATCTCAACGACAACAGAACAGAGATTGTAGGCACCTTCAAAGAGGTGGCAGACGCGGTGGTCTCGCTGGGTCGGTTTCTCGTTACCAACGGGGATAATATAGTCACCCTAGTTAAGAGTATTTTTGCCTTTCAGGTGGTGAACTCTTTCACGGCTGCAGTGGGCCAGGCAAACAAGAGCTTGGGCGTCATGGGGGCAACGGGCGGCGCTAGTTTTGTGAGTCGATTTGCGGGGGGCTTGAGGGCGTTACCCGGCCTTGGTTTGATCGCGTCTGCTGGTCTGGTCATTTATGACGTTATCAAGTCGAGCTTGTTCGATTCGATCGATGAGGACGTGAGGCGCGTACAGCGCGATATTGCTGCCTCCCTAAAACAGGCTGCACTTGCCAGGGGCTATTCGTCGCCAGAAGAAAGAGAGCGCGATGTTCAAAGAATTAAACGCGGCGAGGCGCTAGGATTGGGCCGGGGTGGCATGAAGTCGGCCGTTCAAACTCCAGAAGAATTTCTCCAGCGCCAAACGGGCGACCTGGATGAACGGATCGAAAAACTACAGGCAGAGGTCGAACGAGAAGTAGAAATAAGAGAAAGATTGAGCGAAAAGACCGAATCCCGCTTGCCGGCGTTGCGCGAGGCCAGAAGAAGAGCACAACAGCGAGGTGTCCGTAACAGCGGATTTCTTCGGGCAGAGGCAGCAGTCAAGGCAGCAGAAAACGAACTCGGAGACCTTGAACAAGCAAACATTAACATAATGGATCGCGCAAACAAGGCAGCAGAGAAAGCGCTACTAAAACGCGATCTTGACCTGGCCGAACTTGTCGCAGACCGACGAAAAAAGGCGGCGGAAAGCAGGAACAAAAAAGCTGAGGCGATAGCGAGACGAGCAGCGGCGAAGGCGCAAAGACGTCAGGAAAGCATAGCACGGAGAAACCTTGAGCTAGTCCGAAGGCGAGAGGATGCGGAAGTGGCAGCCATCGAGGACGCCAACACTCGAAAACTTATCGCGCAGAACAACCGACACGATCGAGAATACCAAGCGGCAGTCAAGGCAGGAATAGACCTCAATCTTTTATTCAAGGCACAGGCGAAAGAGCGAGAAAACCTAGAGCGACAAATCGCAAAAGACAAAGCTGACAAAGCAAAGACGGACAGCCAAGAGCGGTTTAGTCTTCAACTAAGGTCTTCCTTGGGCAGGGCGATTTCGCGCGGTGACGTCGACAGGGCCAGAGAGCTAGAGTTTGTCGGCCAACAGGAGCAGCAAGCGCTTGCAGACCAGGCAGAGCTAGAGCGTGCACGCAAGCTAGGCTTAGACCTAGAGGACATCGAAAAAGAACAGAAGCGGCGAAGGCTCGCAATCCAGAAGAATTTTCAAGCGCAGAGAGAGCGCATGGAAGCAGACACAGCGGGCAAAGTAGCCGACTCTATGGGCTCGCTATTCGGTAGTGTGAAGGCACTAGGCCAGGCAGTAGGGGCGAGCGAAGGTGTGATCGGGAAGCTGGAGGGCATGATTTTGCTCTCGCGGGCAGCGTTTCACACGGCGTCAGGGTTCGGCGAGCTGGCGAATGCAGCATCAGCGGCGGCAGGCTTACCCCAGTTCGGTTTTATTCCTAACCCAGCACTCGCAACGGCTCATAAGATAGCAGCGGCCTCACATTTTGTGGCGGCCACCTCCAGCACTGTGCAGGCTGCTACATCGTTCGGGATAGGCGGTGGGGGCGGCGGCGGCGGTGCTACAGCATCACCGGCAGCATCACCGGCAGCGCCGGTAACGGGGCAAGCGTCGGCACCTCTACAGGCAAGAGAGCAGCGGGCGGCTATATCATTCGGAGACATTCACCTGTCATCAATCCCTTCAATGCTTTCACGAGACGGCGCCTCAGAGATGGGCAGGTTGATTGCTCGTGATGTCGCGAAAGAACTCAGACAGCGAGCAAACCTTCAGGGGACCGCAAGACTACCACAGCGCGTAATTCGGAGATCGTAAAATGCCAGACACCAGACTACGTAGGCCACTACCGGCGCTTTTGGGCGAGTTCGATGCGTCGCCCTATGTCGGGGAGGTGTTCAACAGGACGGAAAACGGCGTATTTACAGTAAGCTCGATCCCTGCAACGGCGGGGCGCTACTGGGATTTAATCGCGTTTTTAAACGGCTATGGAAGCCGAAACGGTCAAACCATGGAAGACCTGGCGGCGGCGACCTGGGGAGGTGCGCATCCAATCACGTTCGGGATTGATAGCGCAGACAAGTTCTATGTCGAGACCAGAGAAGATTTTACGTTAAGTCTGCAGGCGAATGATTGGTCGGACCTCGGATTCAACCGGGTAGACACAAGAGCAACGTCCACAGTGCGTGCTGGGGTGACCTACTTCAGAGTCACGGCAACCAATCCATGGAGGCGCGGGGTGTTTCAATTGGCGTCGGGTATGTCGGTTACCAGGCATGCAGCCCAGGGCGATGTCATGGAGTCGATTCTATGGGAGCTACCCAGAGTGCAGAGCCTGCCCACGTTTTTGAGGGAGCGGGGGGCCGTTGGTGATGCCGATGATGTCTGGAGCGGTAAGACCCTCGAGGACTTCGACAGCCAGGCAAGCGCACGCTGGATTGTAGAGCCGGATGGACGGGTCACGGTTAACTATTACGAGAACTCGGGGTTTGGGTTTGAGCCTAAAGGTACGGACCTGTGGTATCGACTAGGCGGCGATGGTCTCGAAACGGCGGTCTCTGCCTACGGTGGCCGAAAGAATTTAACCACGAGAAACCCGGCTCACTGTGTTTTGGTGTCGCGTAAGGGATACGTCAATCTCCGACGTGAAACACAGATGAGGGAGACCCGGCAGATGATGACAGACGGCTCCATTGTTTCCTCGGGGCTGCCAGTTCTTAGAGGTTGGCGCCTAACCCTCAGGCTCGACGGTCCGGCACAAGGCGCGGCGCTAGACCAGGAGACCCACGTTCGGCGATGGTGGACGCATTCACGGCGCGCGTTAACGCTATACCCAAGCTTCGGAGACGCGGACCGGCCAAGACACGAACGAGACGGCTGTGGAGGCGTCGATACACGCCGGCACATTAACTACTTAGAACCGAGGGCGTGGGAGCGCTACACGTTAAGCCATACAGCCGGAGCAGAGGACCCCGATGTAATCTACTACAAGAGGCAAGGCGGGCGCCTGCTTGTGAGGTTGAACCCTACAGATGAGCAGTCAAGGCTAGAAGCCTATGAAGAGTCTAAAGACGTACACCAGGACATTGACTTCACTTTGAGCGATGACTCCAGCAGATAGAGAGTAAACATGGACCGTGGAAAGTTTGAGCGAGATTGGGCGGCCCGGCAACTCGCTGCAGGGGTATACGATGAGCCGGTGTTGTGCGAGCTAGTGAGGCAGGGCGCTAGAGCGATTCAATCAGAGGCGGGGCTAGAGGTCGACGGCCTAGCAGGTCCAAAGACGATTACGCACATCGAGAGCGAGCTTGGATTGATCAAAAAAGATCGAAAGATTCGCGGGGGCCGACGAAAAATTGTGAGGCCTGACTTGATGCCGGTCCCCACCAGAAAAAATATCGAGGCCGTCTACGGGTCGTTTAACTTTGAGACTCACCCGACGATGAAAGGCGCTATCATCATTGAGAAGTCGTGGGTCAAGCGTAACATCAAACAATGCCTATTACCGGAGTTTGGGCAGCGTACGCCCATGCATCACCTCATTATTGAAGAGTTCAAAGAAGCGTACACCGAGGCGGTTAAAAACAGCGGGTATCTACCCGAGAAAATGTGGTCATGGGTACCAAGGCGAATCAATTGGAGTGCCGACCCAGACAAACCCCTATCGTGTCATTCTTGGGGCGTAGCGTTCGATATTGATTGGCACCTTCAACCATACGGCTCGAAGACTGGCCCAATATACGACCATCCACAATTTGTGGCGGCGTTTGAGTCTAGGGGCTGGGTATGGGGTGGCAGATGGCGCACTCCAGACCCGCATCACTTCCAACGTGTAAAGTAGAGAAATCATTAAATTGATCAAAAAAAGATCAAGTTTTGTGCAAATAACCCTTGATTGTGCCGAACAGTGGCACTATAGTTGATTCATAAGGTGGTCGGACACCTTACGAAATGAAAGGGATAAACAATGAGATTCTACTTAACCAACAAAGCAACCTCAGACGGTGCCTCTGTACAGATTCTCCCCTCCTTCATGTTGGAGGACGATACATGCGACGATACATTGACACGCGCTGGTTTTGTGTATGGAGAATTCATCAACACGGGTCACCGTGTGCTTCTAAAGACAAAAAACAACCGACGATGGCTCAGTACATGGGGTGACTTCGTGACAGACTTTGACGTGTATGAAGTAGATACCGTAGTGGACAAAAACGGTGTGATATGGGCGGCTAGAGGTGAGAAGAGGAAAGGGTACAAGCTATATACCAATACCTCGAACTTAGACATCCGTTAGGGCTTTAATGGGGCGCTAGTGTCGGAGCTAGCGCCCGCTTTACTGAATTGGAAAACACATGAAAAACTCAATCAACCTAGAGACTGCAACTTGGGAGGCAACCCAGGCTATTTACAAGCTCGATAAATCCTTTATTGGTACTGAGCACTACATGGGCGCGGGGTATTTCTGGCATTCTGCATATAAGTTTTATTTGAGAGATGCGTCATATTCAAAACGTAAGAGGGTGCACCAAAATTTCTTAAGGGCAGGGTTGCAAGTTGATGGTCGAAGTACAGCGCATGCTCAAATCATCGCGGACGTTTTAAAGGTCAAAGTAGAGGAATAGGTTGACGCAAAATGAACAGAGAAGAAATAGACGCCAATCTTAAAGAAAACAAAGCTGTAAAGGATGAGGTGATGCAGCTCATATCAAGGGCTTTCGGGGCAACATCAATACGCGAGATAGCGTCCGCCCTTGGAGCGCATCACAGGACGGTTCTGCGCGCCTTAGAGGACCCGGACCGGTACACAGGGGAGAGGCCGGCTACGGGTCGACCATCAACCGGCGGCGCCTCGGCCTATGACATCGTTCACAGAATAGCAGAGGCGAGTCGAGTTAAGACAAAAGCCGAGGTGATAAAAGCAATAATCGAGTTGTTGAAGTAATCGCGGTAGGGGCGACCGCTTCAAGGGAGATCGTAAGAATCAACAGCGAGTAATTAACAAGTGTCGGAGTTCGTTAGAAATCGAAGGGGAAACAAAATGCATAACCTATATAAACTGTATGACATGGGCTTTAAGGTAGCCCGAAGCCAGTGGAAGCACGAAACCGTGCTGATTGATAAACAAACAAATAAGCCGGTTGGGGTGCTTATTCTCGATGTATTCTGTCGCATCGATGACGAACATGATTTAGACGAGCTTGCATTAGAGTATGGTGTAAACATCGATTCAAGCGCTTCTGCACTACGTCTCACAGACAAGCTTCAACATGAAGGCTTGCCCATGGGTGATGATTTAATGTGGGCAAATATCAAATATGTCTATATTGACAAGGCATATCGCGGACGAAATCTCGGAGTTCCGTTTATCAAAGCTTCGTGTGAGGTGTTTGGTGGAAGTTGTATGGTGACATCGATTGCAGAGTGCGAGAGTTCTGTGCTTCACGCTTATTGGATTAGAAAAGGTTTCGAAGAGCTTCCACAGACAGACAAAACAAAGCACATTGCGCCATCAATATATAGGTTTGAGCAAAGCTATTATTCGCAAAATGCATATTGTATTTTGGGCCTCAAAGATCGATGCATTCAAGAAAGAGAAGAAGCGCGATCAAAACCTGGCCAATTTGATGAGATGTTTAGCGTCCGTTGTGACTAGGTTACACTGAAGCGATGCGGGTCCGATCGTGTTGCACCGAATCCAATGATTCAGCACTGAAAGGTGTTGTATAGGTGTTTCCATGTTTCTTGTGTTTGATAATACCTATTAATTACATATACTTGTGTCGATAGTGCTACCTTCACACGGTAGAAGTCACTGGTTCAAATCCAGTATCGCCCACCACCGTATCTCCCTTAATCTATTGGACTTTTGCGGAATATCGCGGACTGTCGCGGACTTTCGCGGACCGTGGTTGGTGTTGTATAGGTGTTTTTTTGGGTGTTGTATGGGTGTTATGGTTTGTCCTTTTTTGGCGGTCTGCATACGTGCCAGATTGTAGAGAGGTGTACGCCATACTTCCCAGCCAAGAATTTAAGCGTTGCGCCCTCTTGTCGTTGGGTTTTGATGTCGTCGCGTTGCTGGTCTGTCAATCGGGCGTTAGGATTCTTTGAGCCGTACCGTTTAAGAGACCGGCCAGCATTGACCATATCGCGACTGTTTTGTGCGTGGGTGCCTTGTATCAGATGGTCGGGGTTGACGCATCTCGGGTTGTGGCACGTGTGACGGATGACCATACCAGGCGCAATGGGGCCATGGTGTAGGGTGTAGGCTAGCCGGTGTGCCGATACGGTGAACCGTTGCCCATTGTCAGACCATGTTATTCGACCGTAACCACCTTTCCCAGTGCCACTACCAGAGTATAGTACACAGTCACCAGATAAGGTTAGATTTTTAAGTAACTTGTTTTTTGCTTTGTTCATGCGTCGAGAATCGCAGGGCACAAGCTTGCATGCGACCGCAAAGGTTTTTTATGTTTGCGGTCGCATATTGGCTAGCGTCTGCAGTACATTTAAAAGTTTATCTTGTAGGGAGTGTGTCGGGGTGAGCAGTGACGGTCTAACTGAATAAGGGTTCCTTATTCAGTTTTATTTCCGTAAAAACTCCCACTAGATGCCTCCACAGGTAGCCACAGGTAGCCAACGGTAGCCAACAGTAGCTAAAGGTGACCAATGCGAGGTGTTGGGATGAAAAAGTGAGCTTGACTAAGTGACATGCGTTTAGTAGTTTTTTGTTAGGCTAGCGCTTCAAAAGACACAGCGCGTGCTCCTTTCATTAGTCTGGGCCCTATTTGGTCCCGGGATCGTGCAGATTGGGGTGCGGTCTCCAAACTTTTGCCCCAGTCTGCATTTTAAAACCTTACCACCTAAGAGCCTGATGTATGTGGGTGCTTACGTCGTCGCCCACCTTTGAGATGAGTGCACAAGCTTGCACCATTCGATCGAACACAAAAGCAGGATCAGTGTAGATGTCGCCACCTAAGCCAGTCGTGCGACCCAGCAAAAGCTCTACCGCCCATCTATCAGCTCCTCGACGTATAAGCTCAGACGTAAAGGCCTTTCTATACAAGTGGCTAGTCTGCCCCTCATAGAGTGCTGGGTCTGCCTCGCTACGCTTCCAGGCTCTTGCGGCCTTACGTCTCAAGCTTTCGAGATGTAGCGATTCTTCGCGATGACCTCGGGGGAACAAATCACCCGCACGTCTACCCCAGCCAGCAAGCTCAGCTACCAGGTGAGGCGTGATAGGAATAATACGGCCTCGTTTTTCAAGAGCTGACTTGCCGAGCTTTGGACGTATCCGCATACGGGCACCATCAAGATCGAAATCATCCCAAGTTAGGCGCCCGGCCTGCGTTACTCTCAATCCGGTGTAGCGCAGTACGACCATTAGGCGCCGGGGCTCGCTGTCGCGTTGAGTGGTTATCACGTCGTCAATCTCTGCCCATGTTGGTGCTCTAGCCAAGCGGGGAGGCGGGGAGTGTGGAAGCTCTGGTTTTCTGTAGCGTTCGAATAGGTCGCCGTACTCACGGCTACGCTCTGCCCATTCCCAAAACAGGCTCACAGACGTTGCGTATTGGCGGGCAGTAGTAGCTGATAGGTTTTCATCAATGAGCACGTCGTGAAAGCGCTCTATGGCGATTTCATCTACCATATCAGGGGTGAGCTTGCCTCGACTCTTGGACGCCCTAAGAAACTGAATGAAAGAGATGAGGGCAGTCTTACGGTTTCGGACGGTTTTCTCGGCTTTTGTGCGGGCTAGGCTGGTGAGAAATGCTTCAATTACTTCTCCCAGGGTCGGCAA
>TARA_R100000805_G_scaffold6059_2_pt1 | contig 21285 bp, 3 predicted proteins | sample TARA_R100000805 | Tara Oceans TARA_R100000805 (sample SAMEA2622832) | marine metagenome | biome: marine biome (ENVO:00000447); feature: surface water layer (ENVO:00002042); material: "saline water (ENVO:00002010), including plankton (ENVO:xxxxxxxx)" | depth 5 m
GTAAGTCAAGGATTTAAGGATATTAGTATGACTTTTCAGAGTAATCCTCTGACAAAGGACTTGATTGCCTTAAAAAATGAAAATGCAATCGCTAGATCAGTAAAAAATATCGTATTTACGAATCCTGGAGAAAAATTTTTCAATCCAAGATTCGGATCTCGTATTACAAACTCACTTTTTGAGAATGCTGATGATTTAACAGCGATTGAAATCCAAACTCAGATAGAAGAATCTATTAACAGGAATGAACCTAGAGTTAGACTTACTTCTGTTGAGGCATTTGCTAATATAGATGGCAATGCATTCGATGTTGTTATTACATATGACATTATAGGTGCTGATCTTCCACCACAACAATTAGAATTCGTATTGCAACCAACCAGGTAAAATGCCACTAGTAAATTTTACAAATCTAGACTTTGAGGACGTTAAAACAACACTCAAAGAATATTTAAAGTCAAATTCCAATTTTACGGACTATGACTTTGAAGGTTCTAACTTATCTACTATTCTAGATGTATTAGCATATAATACGTATATTACTTCGTATAATGCTAACATGGTAGCGAACGAAGTTTTTATTGATACGGCGACTTTAAGAGAGAATGTAATAGCACTTGCAAGAAATATTGGATATACTCCTAGATCAAGGAAAGCATCAGTATCTGCAGTATCATTTTTTGTTGATACAACTAACATAACACCTAAACCAGCGTCCCTAACGCTCCGTAAGGGGACCGTAGCAGCGTCTACAGGAGCGTTTGGTGGCAGTTCTAGTGCATTCTGCATCTTAGATGATATAACGGTTCCTGTGGTCAATGGCATCGCATCTTTTGATAGTATCACAGTATATGAAGGTGCTGTTCTAGAAAAGAATTTTACATATAGTGCTAGAAATCCCCAACAGAAGTTTATTTTACCAAATGTGGGGATTGACACCGACTTGATCAGAGTATCAGTCAAAAACAATTCTGCATCTACTGCATCAGTGAAGTATGCAATGCAGGATAGTTTGTTTAATATCAATTCAGACTCGAAAGTATTCTTCTTACAAGAAGTAACAGATGAAAGATATGAGATATTCTTTGGTGATGGTATTTTTGGTAAAAAATTAGATGACCAGAACTATATCACTGTCAGTTACCTTACATGCAACGGAGACTCTGGTAACGGATACTCTCAATTTGCTTTTAACGGAAGAATTACATATACGAGAGATGGATCCGAACATACTGTCACGGAAGGAATATCATTCTTAACACCAGAGTACACTTCTAGAGGTGGTTCTGCAATTGAAGCAGTAGAGGCAGTCAGAAAGTATGCACCAAAAGTTTATTCTACTCAGAATCGTGCAGTAACCGCAGATGATTATGAAACTTTGGTTCCATCAAAGATATATCCCGATACTGAGTCTATTTCAGTATTTGGTGGAGAAGATTTAATTCCTCCTCAGTACGGTAAAGTCTTTATTAGTATTAAACCAAAATTTGGCGACTTCTTACCTAACTTAATTAAGGATAATATTAAATTAAAACTCAAAAAATATGCAGTTGCAGGTATTGTACCTGAAATCTTAGATCTTAAGTATCTGTATATTGAGATTAGTTCTAGAATTTATTATAACACAAATTTAGCGCCATCTGCTGCTGATGTATCATCAATGATATCAAATAATGCAGGAAAATACGCTAATTCTACTGAATTAAATAAGTATGGGGCTAGATTTAAGTATAGTAAATTCTTAAAGATAGTTGATGATAGTCATGAGTCTGTCACATCTAACATTACTATTGTTAAGATGAGAAGAGACTTAAGAGTTGTACCAAATACGATTGCCGAATACCAAATTGGATTTGGAAATCAATTTTATGTTAGAAACTCTGCTGGATATAATATAAAGTCTTCTGCATTTAGAGTCTCTGGAATAAATGAAAATGTTTACTTAGGAGACATTCCCAATTCCAATGGAACTACGGGTTCATTATTCTTCTTTACTGTTCCTAATGTTGGATCACAAACTCCAACAGTCATAAGATCTAATGTAGGCAGTATTGACTATGTAAATGGAATTGTGACTATCAATGCAGTCAATATCATTGCTGGTATGGAAAAAGATGGTCAACAGATCATAGAAGTACAGGCAACCCCATTATCAAATGATGTTGTCGGATTACAGGACCTTTATTTGCAACTAGATACTAGTAATAGTACGTTTGAAATGGTATCAGACGAAATCGCATCCGGACTTGATCCATCAGCATCAAGTTATATCGTATCTTCTTCCTATGCAGAAGGTAATTTGGTTCGTGTCGGTGGACCCGAAAATGTAGAAGTCGCTCAGACTACTGCAAACCTCGGAACAACCAATACTTCATTCACAGGAACGACTACAGGATCAACTACAGCATCTTCTGGTGGATCCTCAACACCTTCGGGATCAGGTTCAGGCAGCGGTTATTAATTTAGAGATATACAAAAATGGCAGAAACAAGAATTAAGTTTAGCAGCATCGTAAAGAACCAACTCCCAACTTATGTGGAGAATGAGTTCCCTCTTATCTCTGAATTCTTAAAACAGTATTATATTGGGCAGGAATATAAAAGCGGTCCTGTTGATCTGATTCAGAATATCGATCAATACGTAAAACTTGACGAACAAACTTCAATAAATCATGAAATTGTTCTAAATGGTGATATTGATGAGTTTGCTACGACAATTAATGTTGATATTGGAGCATCTCCAAGAGGAACAGAGTTATTTCCTAGTTCTTATGGACTTTTAAAGATCGGTGATGAGGTAATTTCATATACTGGTAAGACAAATACCTCATTTACTGGATGTATTAGAGGTTTTAGTGGAATAACTTCATATAAATCGGACGAAAATCCAGGGGAACTTGTCTTTAGTTCTACTTCTGCTGCTGATCATAAGTCCGGAGCATCCATTGAGAACTTAACTTGCCTATTTTTAAAAGAATTTTTAAATAAAACAAAAATACAACTGCTTCCAGGGTTATCTGAGAGAACTTTATCTTCAGATCTAAATCAGAATATCTTCATAAAGCAGTCAAAAGACTTTTACACCAGTAAAGGAACCGATGAGTCTTACAAAATCTTATTTAAGGCTCTTTATAGTGTAGATGTTGAAGTAATAAAACCAAGAGATAATCTTTTTACTCCATCGAATGCTAGAAACTTAGTAACTTCTAACTTTTTAGTAGAACCTATTAATGGTGATCCATCCAATGTAGAAAGTAGAACTATATTTCAAGGCGATAATGATGAAACTTACACCTCAATCTATGATGTAGAGAAAGTATCTGCTGGAGTTGGGAGAACCTTCTACAGACTTGCATATGATGATGGATATAATAGAGATGCTAGAGCTTTAGGTTCTACTGTTGGAACATTTAAGATTGCACCCAAAACTCACGTAATTGGAAATGTATCCGCAGGATCTACATTTATTGACGTTGATTCTACGGTAGGGTTTCCAAATTCTGGAGAAATCTATGTAAGATATCCAAATGGAGTATCTGCTACCGTTGGTATTGTATCATATACATCTAAAACATTAAATCAATTTTTAGGATGTACTAATATCAAAGAAGATATGGTGGATGGTGATTTTGTCACCACTCAAAACTTCGCAACTGTAAAACCAGATCAGGTTCCATCTGGAGATGAAATTAATGTTCGTATTACTCCAGTATTGTCTGGATTCTCGAAGCAGGATAGTATATTTGATTATAAAACAGGAGATGCCTTTAAGATAAAAACTCTTGGAATTGAAGATGACACCTTTAAATTTAGAAATTGGTTGTACAACAACTCAGTTAAGTATTCAATTAGTGAGATTGAGTTAATTGATAATGTTTCTCCACGAGTTTATAGATTAACCTTAACCAAGGATAATTACTTGTTACTCGGAGATATTGTAACTATTACTTCTGCATCTGGACAAGAATCATTCTCTGCAGATGTTTCTGATATCATTTCTTCCAAGGTTGTAACAATTAAAACTGCAGGAACCCTCACAATTGGGGCAGACTATACCTTAATGAAGAATTTGAGAAAGGCAAAGTCTTCTCCATTCCCTCAAATCAATAAGTTTCACGCCAACATTCAAAATGTTTATAAAAAACAATATGGAGATTCACTTTTAGTCGCAGCAAACTCTTTACCATCTTATCAAGATCGTCCTCTTGTAGCAACAAAGTCTTCTAAGGTATTCAGTGGTACATTTCTTGGAGAAACTTTAAATATCACCAATCATGGTTTTTATAGTGGAGATGCTGTCTATTATACTCCACAAAAAGTAGTAAACACTATTGCTGCGGGTGATGGAGAAACTGTAGAAGAAACTACTATCACATCCTCACTGTTTGGAGGAGAAACTGGCGGTGAAGGAGTATATTATGTACAAAGAATCGATCATGATAATATTAAATTAGGAAAATCTCCTGCAAATTTGTATTCTTCTCAATTTGTTAGTATTGAGACTGCTACAACTGTCACTGATAATATTTTAGATCAGTATGATTTAAGATTAAAGAGTTTAGAACCCCAAAAACTCTATAGAGAGATTTCTACACCAATTAATACTAATGTAGAAGTAGAAACAAAACCCGGTGCTACTGGTATATTAGTTAATGGCGTTGAGATTTTAAATTATAAGTCAAAAGACATTATCCATGCAGGCAAAGTAGAAAGTGTTCAAGTAACTGCTCCAGGTAATGGTTTTGATGTTATTAATCCGCCAAAACTTAGTATAAGCGATCCTGTTGGAACTGGTGCTACTGGTTTCCTTGCAATTAATGGAAGTTTGAGAGAACTTCAAATTCTTGAGAGAGGATTTGATTTTACCGAAGTTCCTACTGTATCGATAAATGGTGGAAATGGGCAAAATGCCAAAGCGTTAGTAAATACAAAGTTAATTTCACACTCCGCAGAATTTTTCTCTGATCCTCAGTCCGATAGAGTTAAGTTGGGCGCAAATTTATCAACAATTGGGTTCTCAACATACCATAAGTTTAGAAATGGAGAAGAATTGGTCTACAAGACTGATTCTCAGCAAGGAGTTGGTGGACTTTCTACAAATGCAACTTATTTTGCAGAAGTTATTGATGCAACAACCATTAAACTGCATGATACCATTGGAAATGCAGTTGCTGGTATCAATACAGTAACATTATCCTTCTATGGCATTGGAAAGCACAGACTTGAGTGTTCCAACAAGAAATTAGTTGTAGATTCTGTCAATGTTGTTGATAGTGGATCTGGATATGAAAATAAAAAGAGATCTGTTATTTCTTCTGGAATCAACACCTCATCAAATAGCATTTTAATCGTCGATCATGACTATAAGTCTGGAGAAATCGTAAAATATTCTGCAGGTTCATCTGCATCTGGTGGATTAACTGACGCAACTGAATATTATGTAACTGTTGTTGATAATGATGAGTTTAAGTTATCAGAATGCGGTCCAACAGATGATAAGGCATTCTTCTATAGAACAAAACAGTATGTTGATATAACCAGCACTGGTACTGGAACACATCACTTTAATTACCCTCCAATTACGGTTTCTGTTAAAGGATCTGTCGGCATTGCAACTGTAACTGGAATAGAAAAGAGTGCATATGAAGCTACTGTTCAACCTATATTCAGAGGTGAAGTAACTTCTGTACACTTATCAGACAATGGTTCTGACTATGGAACTAATGAAGTTCTTAACTTTAATAAAACTCCAGATGTTTCTATTATTTCTGGACAAAATGGACAAGTCACTCCAATAGTTTCTGCAGATGGAAGAATACTTGAGGTAATTATTGAAAATATTGGATCAAGATACACATCAATTCCAAACTTAAATATTATTTCTTCCTCTGGAATTGGTTGTGTTTTAACACCAATTATCGAAAATGAAAGACTCAAAGAAATTAGAGTAATCGAATCAGGATCTGGTTATGTTTCTGGAGATGTATCCATCGAAGTAGTTGCAACTGAAAGGGAAGCAGAGTTTCTTCCCAAACTACAAACCTGGAGGGTTAATTTATTTGAAAAGGCATATGATAACAACATTATTAGAGACGATGATGTAATTATACAAAAATCACTTAATGATAATTTTGGATTGCAGTGTTATGCTCTCTATGCTCCTAGAGCACTGAGACAAATGGTTTATTCTGTAGATAGCACTGGAAATACTCTTTATGGAAAATCTGATCTAAAACTAGTCAGTTCTCAAGAAGCCATATTTACTGACCATTCTCCTATTATTGGATGGGCATATGATGGAAATCCCATTTATGGACCATACGGATATTCTAAGATAGATGGTGGAGTAGTTACTCTTATGAAGAGTAGTTACAAACTAAATTCTTCCCGTGTGGGTGGTCCACCTACATCAATATTCCCACTGGGATTTTTTGTAGAGGATTACACTTACTGTGAGTCATCAGAAGATGATTATCTTGATGAAAACAATGGAAGATTTTGCATAACACCAGATTATCCAAATGGAACTTATGCTTACTTTACTACAATCAATAGTAATACTGTAGAATCTTCCGGTGCGTTTAGAAATTATAGATTACCAACCTTCCCATACGTTTTGGGAGACAAATATTATTCTACTCCAAATGAATTTAACTTCAAGACATCATCTAATCAAGATGATTATGATGTGGCAGATAATAAGTGGTGCAGAAATACATTACCATATAATCTCAGAGAGACTGGAGTAGATAATCCATATATTTACTCTCCAGACGATTTATCTCAGACCGGAGAAATTGTATCTACTAATAGAGGAATAATTGAGAAAATTGATGTAACCTCATCTGGAGATAATTACAAAGTTGGCGATACTTTAAATTTCTCAGATACAGATCCAACTGGATTTGGAGCTGCTGGCAAAGTTTCTAGATTAAAAGGTAGAGAGATTACTAATCTTACCACTTCTACTATAGAACTACAGAATGTGGAAATCATTCCATCAACCAGAAAAGGATCTTATGTTGTAGAATCTACTAATCCTAGTAATATTGTAGGACTTGATATTATTACTGTTAGTGGGGTTTCTACAACATCCTCTAAGATTGAGGGTGACTATGTTGTTGGAGTCTCAAGTGAGAAGTTTGCATTAGTAGGATTAGGAACAACTGGAGTTGCTGTTGGAAATACAAGTGTAACTGGTTTGGTCACTTTCTTTAATGTTGACGCAAATTTAGTTAATTCTAGTATTGTACCGAATGATGTTCTTGGTATTGGAACTGAAAAAGTAAAAGTTCTGAATATAGATGTAAAGAATTCTAGATTTAGAGTTCTGAGATCCGTAAATGGAACTGTCGGATCTAGTCATACTGTGGGGTCTATTATAACTGAAGATCCAAGAAGATTTACAATCAATGCTGGATTTAAGACAACCTACAATTTTAGAAAAAATAAAGAACTATATTTTGAACCATCTGAAACAGTTGGTCTCGGAACAGTTCCTGTGGGCATTGGATCAATACTTCAGTTTAGTTCTTTTGGACTTAATACTATTGGACTTGGAACAACTTTTGGTTCCAGCACTCTTGCAGTACCCATTAAGTCACTGTATCTCAAAAACCACAATCTGAAGACAGGAGATATTGTAACATATTCCTCAAATGGTGGAGAAGGTCTCGTCTATAATGAATTTGGTAACATTGGTCTTGCTAAGACTTTATCTGATGGGCAACAACTTTTTGTCGCAAGAATCTCAAATGATTTAATCGGTATTGCAACTCAAAGAGTTGGACTCGGATCTACCGGAGGATTTGATGGAGTTGGTAACTCTTCCAAGACATTATTCTTCACTGAAGTCGGTGTCGGTAATAGTCATAGTTTAAAAACCAATTATACTAATATTACCGGTGATATTACAAAGAGAACGGTAACTGCAACTACCAGTGTTAATCATGGTATTAAGGCAGGGCATTTTGTTGACCTTGACGTAAATCCATCTTTTGCCACAACTTATAAAGTTAAGTATAATGATACTCACAGAAGAGTATTAGTTGGAATTGAGACCTTTAGTGCCGTTGGAGTCAACAGCACAACAAATACAATTAGTATTGTTGGTCATGGATATGAAAGTGGAGATAAAGTTATTCATAGTTCTACTTCTCCATGTGGAGGATTGGATAATGATAAAATTTACTACATTGTAAGAGTTGATGATGATAATATCAAGTTATCAAATACTTACTATGATTCCACTAACATTAAACCAGGTGTTGTTGGAATTACCAGCACATCATTTGGAGAATTTGGATTAATAAATCCACACATCGATGCATATAGAAGTTCTACACTAAACTTTGATTTGTCAGACGCAACTTTAGCACATACGTCTCAGTCTACTCAATACTCTGCGTTTAAACTTAATTTTTACTTAGATTCTTCTTGCACTAAACTTTGGGAAACTGATCAATCATCTTCCAAGTTCTCAGTATCAAGATCTGGGCAACCAGGAATATCTACAGATGCTAAGACAGTAGTTTCTATTGGAAACACCACTCCAGATACACTTTACTATAAGTTTGATCCAATTTCCGATGTAGTATTACCAAAAGAGAAAACTGAAATATTATCAGATACCGAAGTTTTGCAAAATAACACTATCATCTGTAGAAGTAGTGTTTACAATGGTAATAGAAGAGTTTCTATTGCTGGAACCAACTTCTTTACATTTGAGCTAGCAGAAGTTCCAGAAGCAAATTCATACGTATCAACTTCTTCTAGCATTACTTACACAACAGATTGCACTCACACAACTGGTCCAATCTCTACCGTAGATGTAACTAGTGCAGGTAAAAACTATACCACTTTGCCTTCGATTCTTTCTATCAATAGTGTTCAAGGAGTTAATGCTGATTTAGTTGCTTCTAGTAAAAATATTGGCACAATTGAAAAAGTAAAACTCAATGATATTGGATATGATTTCCCATCTGATGCAACTCTAAAACCAAGTGCATCTTTACCACAAATTATTAATGTTGACACTTTTGCAAAAATTGACAATATTGAGATTACTTCTGGCGGAAGAGGTTATACATCTGCACCTGATTTGATTTTCTTTGACGGTAAAACCGGCAATCAAATCACAGATCTCGCAACTAAGTATTCTCTGGGTGATTCTAATGTCACTATTCTAAGTAATACTAGAGGAATTAACAACTCTATCCCAACTGTTTTACCAATAAGAAACTCAAATGGTGTTGGAATTTCAACAGTTGGATTTAGTACAATAACGAATGATGTCACTGTAGAACTTTCCGTTGGATTTAGCGCCGCTGAAACTTTCCCATTTGTGGTTGGTGATAAAGTAATGATTGAGAATGTCAGTATTGCTGGTACTGATAAAGGATACAATTCCAAAGATTATGCATATAAACTATTCACTCTTACTGAAGTAACTCCAAATATTGGCGGACGTGGTAGCGTCAAATATAATCTGGCAGACGACCTTAAATCTGGTGAAGTTCCAGGAACCATTGATTTGATTAATTCTGCAGGAATGATTATTCCTGAGAAGTACTTCCCAACATTTGATATTGTAACAGAAACTAGTGATTATCTCCCTGGAGAGACTGTTGTAACGAACGGGAAAGAGGGTGTTGTCCAAAGTTGGGATAGAGAGACCAAGACAGTTAGAGTTCTATCAAGTGATGCATTTGTAGATGGAGAAGTTATAAAGGGACTCACTTCAGAAGTTGCTGGAGCAGCATCTAAAGTAACTTCATATGAGTCCTATTTTGAGACAAATGTTTCTTCTCAGATATTCAGTGGAAATCAAACTGGTTCTGGATTTATCAATGATAATTTGCAGAGACTTCAAGACAATTTCTACTATCAGAACTTCTCATACTCTCTGAAGAGCACCATTCCTTTTGATACCTGGAAAGACGCTGTTTCCTCTACAAATCATACTTTAGGATTCAAGAAGTTTGGAGATTTGCAAGTAGAATCTGCAAGTCCAAGTATGGTTGTAGGTTTGAGTACAGACTTAACTGATGTTACTGTTGTAAGTAGTCTGGATGGATTCGTAGACACCAATTGTGTATTTGACTTTGATATTGCTACAGAAAATAATCTAAACTTTAGTGATGGAAATAATATTCTTTCTAATGAAATTATTTTAAATAATAAAATTCTGACTGATTTTACAGAGTCATCTGGAAACAGAGTGTTGTCAGTTGATGATCTCGGTCCCCAATTTAATAGTAATCCAAGAGCAACTGCATTTACTACTCTCAACACATTTAAGTTGAGTGACTTTAGATTTAGAAAGTATTTTACTTATCTGAGAGATAAGAGATTTACTCAAGAAAGACAAGCAATGATTGTCGATCTTATTCATGATGGATCATTTGGTTATATTAATCAGTATGCTAGAGTCGAAACGGTATATGATCAAGGATCATTTGATTTTGCTATCAGTGGAACAGAGGGAGAGTTGAGATTCTTCCCAACTAAATCTTCTGTTAATGACTATGATATTACCACACTTTCATACAACCTAAATGATAACTTCCTCAGCACTGGTTCTACTGCGATCGGTGGAGTTCTGATAGATTCAGACAGTACAATTGTTACTTCCGGATCTCCCGCAACTATTGTTAGTATTGGTAATACATATCACTCCCTTAAGGTTCTTGTTGAGATTGCTCCTGATGTCACTAATCCATCTTATGGAAATACTGCAACCTTTAACTCAAGTGAGTTTGAAGCACAGGAACTCAATATAGTACACGATGGTTCAGACGTTTCTATTCTCGAATATGGTAAGTTGACCACAAATTCTGGAGCATTCTCTGCTGTTGGATTTGGAACTTATACTGCATATCTAGACGGATCAAATATAAAAGTGGACTTCAATCCATCGTCTGGAATCGGAACAAATGCGGTTGTCAATACAGTTATTGTTGGATTATCATCCATAACTTCTGGCATCTCCACATTGGATATGAAACATGCCAGACTGCAATCTACAATGACTGACATTGCATCATCCGGATCACCAACCGAGAATGTTGTTGCAGAATATCCAAGTCATATTTCTACTCAAGAAGATAGATATGATGCTGGATATTTCATGATTCAGGTTCATGATACCACAAATGATCGCTACGAATTCTTAGAATATTTCATTGTAGATGATCATATCGAAGGAGAATCGACTGGAGAGACCTTTGATACTGAGTTTGCAAATATTCAGACTCACTCTGGTCTTGGAACTTTTGGTTGTAAAGTCATCGCAAATGCAGTGGGTCTTGCAGCAACAACTCAAGTTCTGTTTACTCCAATTTCGGGAATTGATGCAACAGTTCATGTTTACACTAATGCTCTCAGAATCGAAGATGATAATAAGGATGTTATTGATCTCACTAACGGAACTCTAGAAACGGGTTATGGTGAATACACTGGAACCGATAGGGACATCAAGAGATCCTTTAATCTTACTCATAAGAATGACAATATCTTTGAGAGAACGATTGCTGGAAACGATACTACTATTGTAAATCTTGATGCAAATAGCATTACTATTCCAAATCACTTCTATGTAACCGGTGAGCAGATTTCATATACATGTGCTGGAATTGGAACGACACAGGCAATTGGTATTGCAGAGACAACCTTTACATCAACTGGTCTTACAACATCATTACTTCCAGAGACTGGAATATTTGCAATTAAGATCAATGATAATACGATTAAACTTGCAAGAAGTGCAGAAGATGCTCTGAAATCAATTCCTAAGGTTCTTGATCTAACTACGGTTGGTGTTGGAGCTGCTCATACATTTACTGCTACAAATCAGAATCCAAAGGTATTGATTGCCATTGATAATCTCATTCAGTCTCCTATCGTCTCTACAGCACTTACAACAACACTTGCAGATGAAGTTGTCACTACCGATAACGCTGTTAAGTTTACTGGAATAACTTCATTCTTTGGTGGAGACCTGTTTAAGGTTGGTGATGAGATTATGAAGATTGAAGGTGTTGGTATTGGAAGCACAAATAGACTTGTGGTTCGTAGAGGATGGATGGGAACAAACATTCAATCTGGTCTTGCAACTGGAGATTTAGTAACAAAAGTTGTTGGAAACTACAACATTGTCAGAAATACTCTGAACTTTGTCGAAGCACCATACGGAAATACTCCAATTGGAACTATTACTAATCCTCCCGATCAGAGAGACTATCTTGGAATATCGACTAGTTCCACTTTCCAAGGTAGATCCTTCCTGAGGACTGCTGCACCAAATACGACGAATGAGACGTACTATAGAAACTACGTATTTGATGATCTTTCCGATCAATTTAATGGTATCGATAATGAATTCACATTAAAGTCTAGTGGATCTGATATTAGTGGCATTTATAATGAAGGTGCTGTCGTATTAGTGAATGATATATTACAAACACCTGGTGAACTCAATAACTATACCCTTGACGAAACTTCTGGTATAACAACAATCACTTTTGTTGGAACTGCTAGAGACATCTCTAATGATGTTGGTCTAAGCACCTTCCCAAGAGGTGGAATGATTGTTTCTGTTGGATCTCAAGAAGGTCTTGGATATCAACCTTTAGTTGCTGCTGGTGGTACAGCAGTTGTGTCTGCTGCTGGTACTATTACTTCAGTCTCAATCGGTAATAGCGGTTCTGGTTATAGATCTGGAATACAAACAAATGTATCCGTAGGAGTACAATTACCAGATCTCTCTGGAACTACTATTGTTCCTATTGGAATTGCTTCTGTTGCTGATGGACACGTAACCTCTGTAGCAATTACAACTGATAGAGTTTTCTATGCACCGCGTGCTGTTTCAAACGTACTTTACAATAATCTGACCGGTCTTACTACGGTTACTACCTCAACTAATCATGGATTGGTTCTGGATGATGAAATTCTAGTTGCTGGAATTGCATTCACTTGCGATTACACTGGATCTGGTCCAGTTAATGTAACGAATGCAATCTATGATAATGTAACCGGTATTATGACCGTTACAACTTCGTCCGCACATAACTTGTCCACAACAGGTCAGAAGAGTGATGTAATCCTAACTGGATTAGCATTTACATGTGGATTGGATGGTGGGTCATCTACTCACGTTTATCCAAGAACAACTGATCCTGCTTACTGTGGAGCAAAAGTAACTGCAGTCAACAGTTCTACTGAATTTGTAATTAACGCTGGAGTTTCTACTGTACCAACCTTCTATCAGAGTGGTGGAGTTGCACAACCTGCTCTTATTGCACCTAGAGCAAGTAATCATTCTGCAAGCGGATCTGATCCAGCAGCAGTTAAGACGGGTGTGCTTAGAGTCATTGATAACACTACGTTTGAGATCAATACTGGTATTTCTACAAGAGAGCACTTCTATGCAAGATGTGGATCTGTTAAGAAACCCATTGACATTGTATTTGATAATCCTGTTTCATATTCTGGGATTGGACTTACATATGCCTCTGGTTCTGCAGGAATTGGAAGTGCAGCCACTGTTGATATTGTAGTTGGACAAGGATCTAGTGTTATTGATTTTGAGATTAGAAATACTGGATATGGATATGGAAATGGAGAGACACTTACAGTTGCTATTGGTGGAACGACAGGAATTCCTACCACATCTTCGTTCTCCTCAGCAAACCAGTTTGAGATTGAGATTGAGGATGTAATTAGTGATGAGTTTACTGGATGGTCTTTAGGTGTTATTGAAACACTTGATGATGTTACTGACTATATTGATGGAACAAGAATCGACTTCCCATTATTGAGATCTGGTGTTCCTGTATCCATCAATAAGTCCAAGGGATCTAAGATCGAACTCGATCAGTTACTTATTATTCTTGTTAATGGGATACTCCAAGTTCCTGGAGTCTCCTATGAGTTTAACGGTGGTTCTCAAATAACATTCACAGAGGCATTAAAGGTTGGAGACACTCTTACAATCAACTTCTATAAAGGAAGTGGAGATGAATTAGATGTTATTGAGAGGGAAGTAATTGAGACTATCAAATATGGAGATGAAGTAACTCTCAATTATAATCCAGATCTTGGTCAGAAACCATATCAGCAGGAGAATACTAGAACTATTAGCACCGTCACTAATGTTGACAGAGCTAATACTCTTCCATACTTCGGACCTGGTAATACCAGAGACACTACTTTTGAGAGACCAATTACCTGGTGCAGACAGACTGAGGATAAGATTATTAACGGACAAGAAGTTGGTAAAGATAGAGAAATCTACGAACCAGTTATTAACCCAGTGGCAAACATAATCGCTCCACTTGGAGTTGGATCTACTATCGTTTATGTGGATAGAATTAGACCTCTGTTTGACCTTAATAATGAAAACGCAGACTCTAACTTCAGAGAAACTCTCAGAAAAGAAGTTACTTTGGCGAATCCAGAAGTAACTGTAGGTGCCTCTGCAACTGCCGTAGTATCAACTGCTGGAACAATAACATCAATTTCTATTACTAGTGGTGGAGTTGGATATTCTACAACTCCAAATGTCAGTATTGGTACTGGAACAACCACTGCAACTGCAACTGCAACAATCAGTGGAGGAGTTGTCACTGGAGTTACAATTACTAATGAAGGATCTGGTTACACCCAGTCCAATCCACCATTAGTTCTTATTGGTCCTCCTGCTAAGCAAACCGAAACTAATGAAGTACCACCAACTGGTTACTCTGGAGATTCTGGTATTGTTGTTGGGTTTGGAACTACTGTTGTTGGTGGAGCAAATCAAGTAATCTTTGACCTACACATTCCATATGATTCTTCTATGAGAGATACTACTCTTGTTGGGACAGCAGTAACTTTAAGTGGAATGTCTACTGGAGATTACTTTATCGTTAGAAATTCTAACGTTGGATCAGCAACTACATCTCTTGGAACTGATAACTCGACAGTTGTCGGTGTTGGTAATTCTTTTGCCGATAGCGTATATGTAGTCAAATCTACCGAACTACATACAAGAAGTGTTGTAGGTGTAAACACAACTATCTTGAGAGTATTCTCAAATGTTACAAGTCTCCCTTCAGGAATATCTGGAATAACAACCGCACCATTCTTTGGTGAATATTCCTGGGGTAAGATTACCCTACAAGCAAGAACCAAAGACATTTCATATCCAGCACATACATTGTCTGGAATTGGAACAAATGGATTGACTGGTATATCTACCTCGTCTAAGGTTTATAGAACCAAATATGTAAGGTTCAAAAAATTCACATGATTTTTTGTAATAAATAAGTAAAAAAGTCCGTCAAAAATGGCTGCCATTATAACTGATCAGGTAAGAATATTAAACGCGAAAAATTTTGTCGCAGGAATTGCCAATGCAGACAATTCCTATTATTCTTTTGTTGGACTTCCAAATCCGACAGATTATTCTTCGACATGGAATGATAACCCACCTTCTCCCAAAGATAACTTTGATGAGGAGAATGATTATTGGGACACAATGATTGCAATGAAGAGGATTAATGCCTCTGATGTAAGACAGGTTATTCCTAAAAGAAACTGGTCTTCTGGTACTACCTATGATATGTACCGTCATGATTACAGCAGATCTAATACATCTGCTGTTTCTGGATCTACAAATTTATATACATCAAACTTTTACATTTTAAACAGTGACTATAGAGTTTACATCTGTCTCCAAAACGGAACCAATCCAGAGAATACTCTCGGTAGACCATCTCTGGATGAACCAACTTTCACCGATCTAGAACCAAGGGCAGCAGGAACTAGTGGTGATGGATATATTTGGAAGTATCTTTACACGATTAAACCTGCAGATATTACTAAGTTTGATTCCACAGACTTTATACCAGTTCCAGCAGACTGGAGCACCAGTAATGATACTGCGTTGGTTAGAGAAAATGCTGTAGATGGATCAATCAAAATCGTTAATATACTTAACCGTGGAGTTGATTTAGGAACTGCAAATGTTACCTATACCAGAGTTCCTATTAGTGGTGATGGAAGTGGTGCTGAATGCACGGTCACTATTGATGGTGATTCAAAGATTGATACAGTTACCGTATCATCACAAGGATCTGGATATACCTTTGGCACTTTAGATTTTGAGGCAGGTGGAATTCCAACAGGAACTACTAGACCATCTTTCGATGTAATTATCACACCACAAGGTGGTCATGGTGCAGACATCTACAGAGAGTTAGGTGCATATAGTGTATTGATGTACTCAAGAATTGAGAGTGATAATGAAAATCCAGATTTCATCACCGGTAACCAATTTGCAAGAATCGGTATTGTAGAAAATCCACTTTCACCAGCAGGCGGATCCGTTCTCACTGTAGATAAAGCAAGTGCAGTAACTGCTCTAAAATTAACTGGAGTGGGATATAGTGAAGCAACATTCACTGCCGATGCTTTTGTTACTCAAACAGTTGGAACTGGCATCACTGCTGTAGGTAGAGTTGTTAATTACGACCAAAATACAGGAGTTCTTAAACTCTGGCAAGATAGAAGTGTAGCAGGATTTACAACTGCAGGAATTGGTATTACAAATCCAACCTACGGATACACGTTAAGAGAATTTACCGGAAGTCCTACAGGAACTGGAACCCTGACAATTACTCCGACAACAGGGTTGCAGTTGAGTATTGATAGTTCGTTTAGCGATAACAAAACCACGATAAATAATCGTACATATTATCTTGGAATGGATTTCACTACAGGTGTTGCATCCCCAGAGGTAAAACCGCATTCTGGAAACATTATATACGTAGATAATAGACCATCTATCACAAGATCGTCAAACCAAAAAGAAGACATAAAAGTTATCTTGCAGTTCTAAAGAATTATGCCACAGCAGACTAACCTCAACGTAGCACCATATTTTGACGATTTTGATGCGACGAACGACTATCACAAGGTGCTTTTTAAGCCTGGATATCCTGTCCAGGCAAGAGAATTAACGACTCTGCAGTCTATTCTGCAGAATCAGGTAGAAAAGTTTGGTCAACACTTTTTTAAAGAAGGTGCAAAGGTAATTCCAGGAAATACTGGATATTCCAGACTGTATTATGCTGTCCAACTGGCAAATACTTTCCAGGGTGTCCCTGTTGAAGCATATGCAGATCAGTTAGTTGGAACAACCATTACTGGTCAAACTTCTGGAGTTACTGCTGTTGTTGACAGCATTATTCCTTCTGCAGATTCTGAAAGAGGTAATTTAACTCTTTATATTGCGTATCAAGGTTCTGCTAGAACTGATAACACAACTCAGACATTCTCAAATGGAGAATCATTGACATGTAATCAAGTATTGTCTTCTGGATTACTTGGAAATTCTACTATTCCTGCAGGAGCTCCTTTTGCAAGCACTTTAACATCAAATGCTACTGCTACTGGATCTGTATTCCAAATCGAAAGTGGCGTATACTTCATTCGTGGACACTTTGTAAACGTAAGCAAAGAATCTTTAGTATTAGACCAATATTCAAACACTCCTAGTTACAGAATTGGTCTCTTTGTCAATGAAGAGATTGTAAACTCAAATACTGATGAATCTCTGAACGATAATTCTCAGGGATTTAATAATTATGGCGCTCCAGGTGCAGATAGACTTAAGATTTCTGTAAGTCTGTTTAAAAAAGCACTTGATGATTTTAATGACGATAATTTCATTCTTTTAGGAACTGTCATTAATGGTGTCTTGCAGACACCAACTAGAAGAGGAAGCACAAGACCTGGTGGAAGCGTCTTCTATGACGATCTCACCGATGTGTTAGCAAGAAGAACATATGACGAAAGTGGTCATTATATTGTAAAACCATTTAATATTTCTCTCGTAAATTCACTGAATAATAATCTTGGTAACCAGGGTTTATATGAAGAGGGTCAATTCACCGCAGGTGGTTCTACTCCTACCGATGATTTATCAGTTCTTAGAATATCCCCAGGTAAAGCATATGTCAAGGGATATGAAGTAGAAACGATCAGTCCAACTTTCATCGATGTAGCAAAACCAAGAACAACCAGAACTATTGAGGACCAGTTTCTTCCATATAATACTGGACCCACATTAAAACTCAATGCTGTTCATAGAGCACCAACTGTAGGTGTTGGAAATACTTTTATTCTAAGTCTGAGAGATCAAAGAGTAGATGCTGCAGAAATTGCCGCAGGAAAAGAAATCGGATTAGCAAGAGTATTTGATTTTAGATTAGAATCTGGTTCTTATAACTCTTCATTCCCAGATGAGAATGAGTGGGGTATGTCGATGTATGATGTACAACCATATACTGAGTTGATAATCAACCAGGCTACTGAATTGCAAGTTCCTGCATATGTTAAAGGTAATAGTAGTGGAGCAACTGCATTCTTAAGAAGTCCTGTAAATGCAGGAACTGCTTTAACTGTATATGATAAAAAAGGAGACTTCATCAACAATGAAGTTCTTGTTATTACTAGTGGAATTTCTACTCAGGCAGTATCTATCAACAGAACTGTTACTAACATTAATGCATTTGGAATATCTGATGTAAAATCAGTATATTCTAATACTGGAATTGCTGCTGGGACTAATGGTGATGCTATTGCAGGTATTAACACGTTTAGTGCAAACGTAGTACAAACAACTTCTAGCATTATTGGTGTTTCTTCTATTAGTGCTATTAACCTGGTAACTGGTATTAGCACTATTACAAGTTCCAATAAAAACTTCCCAGGAAACTTAAAAGTAAATAATCTGATTCAATATTCAGATCCAACAACCTCAGATGATCCAATCATGGCTAGGGTTGTTGGAATTGTAACTGCAGCAAGACAAGTTACTGTATCTGGAGTATCAACTATAACTGGAACTGTTGATGGAGCACTTCCTACTTCTAGTTTTACAACTTCTGATCTTGAGATTGTTACAACTCAATTAGATCCTTCCTCTGATAATACCCTCTTTACGCAATTACCACAACAGCACATTTCATCTGTTGATCTTACTGATGGTAGAATACAGATTAGAAAAACATTTAGTGTAACAATTACTAATAATCAATTAGATTCTACAAGCACGGCAGCAATTACATTGCCTGTAGGTGAAACATATCTTTCATATAGTGATGAGAGATATGCCCTTATTAGATCTGACGGATCAACCGAATCCCTTTCCTCTGATAAGTTTGGTTTCTCTGCAGATCGTAGAGAACTTCAGATTAGAGGATTGGGGTCAAATAATGAAGGTGCTCAACTAATCGTCACTGTAGAAAAGACAAAACCCAAGGCAAAGAAAAAGGTTAATAATAGAGTCAAATCACTGGTTGTTGATAAGTCAATAAATCCATCTTCCGGAATTGGAACAACAACAGCAAATGATGGATTGACTTATGGAAACTTCCCATTTGGAACTAGACTTCAAGATGAAATAATTTCATTAAATGATCCAGATATCATTGAAATTCATGGAATTTATGAAACATCAGATGTATCTCTGACAAGTGCTAATTTTGGCGCACCAGAGATGGCACTGACTCAATTAAATGGACCTAGTGCTACAACTGGCGACATGATTGTTGGTGAATTAATGATTGGTCAGACAAGTGGTGCTGTTGCAGTATTTGCTGAGGTTAAGGATACCTCTACTGTAAGATATCTACCTAAGAATAATTTTAAATTTGTTGAGGGAGAATCAGTAGAATTCCAAGAATCTTCGATTACTGGAGGAGTTAGTTCTTTAGATACTACCTCATTTAACATCTCATCCAATTACACATTCTCATCGGGACAGAAAAATACAGTATATGATTATGGTTTCCTGAAGAGAACTGCAGATTCTAGTGCTCCAAATAGTAAAATAAAAGTTTATTATAAGAGTGCTTCATTCGATTCATCTGATGATGGTGATATTGTAACTGTAGAATCATATAATGACTTTAATTATTCTACAGAGGTTAAATCAATAAACCGAGTAATGAACACGGATATTATTGATTTAAGACCAAGAGTTAATGAATACACCGTTGCTGAATCTCTAAGATCTCCATTAGAATTCCTTGGAAGATCTTTCAATGCAGCGGGAAATTCTGTTCCTAGTATCTTGGCATCTAATGAAACAATTTTCTTAGATTATTCATATTACCAAGGAAGAGTTGATAGACTTTACTTGCATAAGGATGGTAAGTTCCAGATGAAGTTTGGAACTCCTTCAGATGATCCTAGAAGAGCAAAACCTGAATCTCCAGATAATGCGATCGAAATTGCTGAAATAACATATCCCCCATATCTCCATAATGTACAGCAGGCATCTATTAATTTCCTGAAGTACAAGAGATATCAAATGAAGGATATCAAAAAACTTGAGGATAGAATTAGAAACTTAGAGTATTATACTCAACTAACATTACTGGAGACATCTACAGCAAATCAATTTATTCCTGATGGTTCAGGTCTTAATAGATTTAAGTCAGGATTCTTTGTAGATAATTTTACCAGTTTTGCAACCCAAGATATGAATCATGGGAGAAACAATAGTATTGATCAGTCAAATCAAATTTTCAGACCCAAGCACAATACTAATTCGTTTAACTTAACAACTGGACCAGTTGTTGATGTAGATCCCACAGCAGACAAGAGAAATTCTGTCGTCGAGGGAACAAACGTTAGAAAACAGAATGATATTTTGAGTCTTGATTACTCAGAACTCGAATATATTACACAAACACTGGCAACTAGAACTGAAAGTGTAACACCTTTCTTGATTAGTTTCTGGCAAGGAACTATTGTATTGACACCAGCGTCTGATAACTGGGTTACTCAAAACAGAGTAGAAGCAAGAACGATTGATACTATTGGTAATTACTCTCAGATTATGTCTGAGGCTGAAGAAAAGTTTGGAGTGGATCCTGAAACAGGATTTGCCCCTCAGGTATGGAATTCTTGGGAAACTAATTGGTCCGGTACATTCTCTGAGGATGTTACTACTAGAAGATCCACCAGAAGTAGTTCACATACATTTGGTCGTGGCGGATGGATTAATGGTGGTAGCGGTGGACCTGCTGAGTGGGTGCGACAGACTACTACTCAACCAATCGAAGAAACTATAATCGAAACGACAGAGAGTGGAATCAAAGAGAGAACAGGCACTCAGTATCATGTTGTTGAAACATTTGATGAAGTTTCTGTTGGCGATAAAGTTCTTAGTACTGAAATCATCTCGACCGTAAGATCGAGAAACGTTGAGTTCTATGCAGCAAACTTAAAA
>TARA_R100000805_G_C3626397_1_pt1 | contig 19541 bp, 16 predicted proteins | sample TARA_R100000805 | Tara Oceans TARA_R100000805 (sample SAMEA2622832) | marine metagenome | biome: marine biome (ENVO:00000447); feature: surface water layer (ENVO:00002042); material: "saline water (ENVO:00002010), including plankton (ENVO:xxxxxxxx)" | depth 5 m
TTATTTAAATAACGGTATAACTGAAGAAAATTCAACAATGTTTAATATTGTTGGAGGCGATCAAAATAGAAATGATTCATCTAAACAAGATTTTTACGAAACTTATTCAATGTCAGATTTTCTTAAGAACTTTAATATCGTTGTTGAAGATCACAAAGATGTGGTTAAACCCTCAACAATTTCATTGACTTGTAAGGCTGTTAAGAAATTTATTCCCTATGAAGGCTTTTACCCCGCTCAAAGAACCGTTCAGATAGCTCAAACATTTTATGATTCTTATTCAGACAATATTACATTCAAGGATGGTGCTACATTCTTTGCGACACATGGCTCACAATACCATTCTGCTCAAGCTTTACTTCAACCATTGTTTGCACCGGGAGTTCTGTTTAATACTATAAAATCTGGCGTCGCGTGTGACTTTTTAACTTACAGCTCAGCCAGTCAAAATCTTGGGATCATATCATATGATCAAGGTGTTGCTGTGGCTGACTTGTACGGTTTGCAACATTGTAAAGACAGTGTACAAAGAATTCCTTTTGATGCTTTGTTGGATCCCGAAGAATATTTGGCTAATGAAGAATTTCTTTTGGCTGATTTCCACAGTGCTAGCTACCTCTCCCTTACAAGTTCAGCCATATGGGATGGACAAGGTAAGAGAAACTATAAACTTATGGTCGATAACTTCCTAGCAGAAGTGCCAGAATTTTTTCTAAAAAACAAGAACTTTACGAGAATAGTTTCACAAGAACAAGGCAATCCAAACTTTGGAAATGCTGAGGCTGGAAAAACATATGGAATGAGAGTTAAAATGTATCGTTCAATGGATTCTGGTAGGGGAGCATTTGTGACCGGCTCTTTTAGTTATCTACCTCCTCAAGATATCGGAGAAGCCAGAGAAACACTAACAATGTATTCCAGACCATCAGCATTCGGTCCCGAGATAGCAACTGGCTCTGCTGCTTTAGCTTGTTTTGGCACATATGCATCAAAAAATGGATATAATTTTGTGTATACTCCTCCATACTATCATGGAGCAGCATACGCAGATATATACTTTACAGCAACTGAGAGTAAAAAGTATACAATAGCTGAGATATTTAATAGTGCTTCTGTAGAATACTATCGCCTATATGATCACAATCCACCAGCTGGCCAAAACAACAACAACGCTAACTATTATGCGATGCAGTTGGATGCATCTGTGAATCTATTTGGCCTAGCAGATCCTCCAGACGAAGAGATTCCCAATGAATATATGTACGATTCAGACGGCGACGGTTTAGTAGATAAGAGAGTTACCAGAATAAATGTAATTGAAAATGCAAATGCACGGTGGGCTATTCAAACAAAGTTTGAGTGTCCAATATTAAATTTTAACACAATGCAAACTAGCTCCATGACAATGCCGACAAAAGGAGCTGCTTCTGTTCCTATAGGAATGTGGCACCAATATGGTGTCGAACCTAGTGGCTCTGAAGGTGTGTTTTTACAAGTTCACAACATCCCAAAAAATTGGAGAGCAGTTGTTAAAAATACAGGCACTGATGCACAACGTATAGCATCTGCTAAACTGACTGGTTCGCTGAATCACCTAATGGGTTTTTCAAATGAGCCGGTAAAACTTGGAGAAATGGCTAACTCAAAAATGCTTGAAGAGGCTGTGATTGCTATTCCGTTTTTTGAAGAAAATGGAGTTCGAAAATTCTTTCCTATTCCACGAACAGATATTAATAATGCTATTGATGGCGATGGAAAATTAGTTGGAGATACAATCATAGACATGGTCAGAAAGATGAAAAAATATCGCTTACCACCACCATTTGATTTTGTCACATATAATGAAGTTGATCCTTTCGCAATGTACATCTTTGAATTCAAACACAGATTGAGTAGAAAGGACCTAACAGACATATGGCAAAATGTTAGTCCAACAATTGGACACCAAAACATTGAATCTTCTGTTTCAATTACTCATGAACTCTTAGCTCATGAACTTATGGGTGGTGGAGCCGTGACACTTAAAGACGCCAAAGATGGCACGATATTGGACGAATCGGCAACTGGAACAGAGTTCGATTCTAAAGTTAGATGGTTAGTGTTTAAAGCAAAAAGAAAAGCAAAGAACAACTATAAGAGAAAAATGTTGGTAAAAACAGGTACAACAAGTATTAACAGACAAAGAGACAGAGGTGTTCAACTTGATCCTATAGGTTTCCAAAAGGATATTACATACAACTGGCCACATGACCACTATTCTCTTGTTGAGCTAGTTAAGATAGACGCTGAAGTTGAGTTTGCTAAAATAGAAAAAGATCCCAACACAGCAGCTAGAGTTGTTGTACCGATAACCAGAGAGGATATAGAATAATGTCATTTTTTAATAAAAAAGAAGACGTATTACATATAGAATTAACACCTTTGGGTAGACATTTGTTGTCGCTGGGTAAACTTAGGCCACACTCGTATAAGTTTTTTGATGACGACATAATGTATGATGGTGATGCCGGAGGAGTTTCCGAAACGCAAACATCTACTCACAAAAGAATAATATCAGACACTCCGAAACTAAAACACAATGGTAACATAAACGGCATCCAGACAAATTCAAATTCAATATTGGTAAAAGATACTATTAATGGACTTTATGTCGGACCAGAGCACACTCCATTGAGAAAATATTATAACAAAGAAAGTCACGAAAGATATACTGAGCATATAGGCTCCGCCAAGATAGACAGTGATTTGGCACCTAATTTAAAAGTTGATCTATTCAACGGCTCTATAACATCGGCAAGTAAATTTCTAGAAACCGATATCAATCCAAGACACGTTCCTCAGATAGATATAGATGTTGAGTATAAAGTTTCCGTTTTACCATACGACGAAGCTAGTGACGTGCCTATAGTATCAGATTATAAAGATAAATATCGCTCAACAGATACTGATGGCAAAGTTTTGGTGGCAATACCCGAAATACCTTTAATAAGAATAATTTCAGAAGGTGATTATGATAACAAAGAAAACTTCGAAATAGCAGCGTATAAAATCACAATCAACGGCACAGAAGAAGAATATAATCAAATGAAGTTTATTCCACAAATTAAAAGCATAGTCAATGGCATTCTAGTTGAAGAAGTTGAGGAAGTTACACAAAATGAAGACAATGTTAATGAAGAATATTGCGAATATTTTTTCAATATTGTTGAAGACAAAAACATACCAGAAGAAGACTATTGTTCAACATTTGGCTCGCTAGAGGTTAAAAATATCTATTTAGATGAAAACTTGCGATGCCCAGATAACGAGACAAAAAATGTAGCTTACAATCCTTACTTTAGCAAAGTAACAGAAGAAGACATAGAGGACTGTGAATAATGACCGATCCAAACCAACATAAAATAGGTTTTGAAAACTTACCGAATGTGTATTTTAAGAATGTTAAAACACGTATTCCATCAACTCCAATATACAACAACCAGATTGTTATTACTGGTTTTTTAACAATATTTGAAGGAGTTGACGCAAAATACTGGGATGATGATGAGTATCTAGGAAGTGGCCACTTGAGAATCAGAATTCGAGCATTTAGAAAAGAAGATAGAGCAACAGTGATACCCTCAATCGGCGGTCTTTTGGAAAAAGTAGGAGAAGATATCTTCATCGAAGGTCCTTTTGTTGGAAATAAACCGATCCCATTTAGAGTGGACATTCCAAAAGACAAGACTTATGGGCTTTATATTTCTGCGAATTTAGAGATAGATTTGGAATCAATAGCCGCTACTGTTGGCGCATCATTCGATTGGACACAAAATAATTGGTATCGTGGCCCAACAACTGAGGAAATGATATTCAACCGAGGAGATAAAGTCTTGTCGATGTATCGGTATGTTCAAGGGGATAATTTTCATTTCGGACCCGTTCACACACACATGGCAGCTGGAATGTTTCCTGTGACGATGAAGGGCTCCTTTCATGAAGATCCTACACCCGGAGCAACACGAGGCTCACATGAAGTGTTAAAAAGAGAACCAAGAATTTATAGTAACCAAAAAAATTATTATATAGAAGACAATTTTGATGCCATAGAGGAGCCTCAAAATATTGTAGCTCCTGCTTGGGTCAACGCAGCATTTTTAACGAACTTTGATTCAGACGAAGAATCTGTGTATTTTCATCTGTTCATATCAGACTCAAACTTAGCCATAAAAACAGGAGTTGGAAGAAAATTATATGAGATAAACCCTGAATACTTTTTGGAAATAAATGATAAGACGGAAATAAAAGAAATAAAAATAAACAGAACAGAGCTCAAAGTTTTCCCAAATGGGGCTCAAGCAAATGCTGGCACTTCGACCCAATCAGGTATTGCTGATGTTATAACGGAGCAAATTTTGTTTTCTGAGTGGCCCGGTGATCTTGTTCAAAAAAACTACGAATACCAAGCAGGAGTTATATATGAAGACCCAACATCAGCACCCGTCAAATCTCAAATAAGAAAATGGCCATTCTCGATAAACAACGATGTATCTTTATACTCCATATTAGATTATGACATTTCAGAGTTTATACAAGAATTTTTTCAATATGGTGTTGAAGTGGGCTATATTTCGTTAATAGATGAAATGTTAAAAGACAAAATTTTTGAAATGCAAGATTGTCTATCAGAAATTCAAAGCAGTTTTCAAATGTTTTACAATAACTCACAGTTTTATGATCATGAATATCACACAATGACACCAGAAGGTTTTAAAGAAATAAACAAGGAATATGGCTTTGGAGTTATTGAAAGCGATCAGGGATTAATATATAATGAAGGGGATGATGATGTTGAAAGGCAAAGAAAAGCTTATTGGACTCGAGCACCGCAACTATATGCAGATCTTATTAGATTTATAGAACGCTCTAATGACACAAGACAAGATTACCTTACTCTATTTAATCTGTTGAATCCAATAGCAGCATCACCTGAGACAATGGGAACTGCTATATTAAGAATACTCAATATAATACAAATTATCAGAGAGGAATATGACTTGACCTCTTATGGAAACACCTTCTCTAATAACAGTTTACCATCGTCCAATAGTAATATATATAGGTACACGTATTCATCTTATGAAATAACCGAACATCCTATTTATAAGGATATTCTATACTATGATTATTTGCCTCCACCAGCTGGTGGGCCAGACAATCCTTTTGTTCCGGAAATGAGCAGGGAAATTTACACTGGCGCCTTGCTTGAAAGAGTCGATACCCACCTAGGTGAGTTCATGAACGACTTGAACATTATCGATCCATCACAGTATCCAAACTATTCTAACCAACAAATTTCACAACTTCTCTCGCCAAATGGTAGTTTCTCATTCTTAACTCCAACTCAAGCAACAATTCAAGGAAAAAAAGTAAACTTGACCAGCATAGATGAAGAAGCCATTGATCAGATTCAAGCAGTTAAAGCATTTAGTCAAGGAAGTATTGGTCTAAACGTATCAACTCCGAAACCAAACATTCAAATTAGAAAGACCACCACGCTTGATTCAAATGATGTTAGAGAGTATGTAGGAGATACGAGCTTGTTTGCAACAGGTATTGATAATCTTTTAGTATTTATTCAAAAAGAAGAACCAGAAATCTCTAAAACGGTTTTGAATTTATTTTCAAACAAAGGGGTGAATCCAAATTTAACTTCGATAAGAGCTGCAAATATATCTCCAATAATGTTACCAGCACCTATCAAGGCAATACTCTTAAAAGATTTTGGCAATATAGATCCTTTTGAGAACTTACAAACCAGAGATGCTTTTTTTAACAAGTACTTTAATGTTATACAAATTTCCTATCTATCATCTTTTCCAAAAGTTTACGGTCTAAACAATATTAGTGATCCAAAGTACAAACCGATAACTAGAGAGAAACTAGAAGCAACCAAAGGTTATTTAATTTGCAAAGCGGAGCCAATAAATATACTATCGTCTTTAAACTCTTCATATGAAGAAATACAGAAAAAAAATATAAAAAATAGAGTATTTATTGTAAAGGATGGTGATGCACCATGAGCAATAAAATTCAAGATGAGATGAACGAGTTATACAAAAGTATGCTTAATCTATACCCATTAAGCTATGAAGAATTTAAAACCAAAGAAGCAGAGCAAGATCCAAACTTTCAAGGTGTTGCTATCATATTACGAGAAGGTTTATATGCATTTGAAAAACTAGACTTTGAAGAAACACAAGAGACAATAAATGATAATCAAGAAACTACAGAATCTGAGAACGAGACTCCGACAAGTACCTACTGAAAACAGGCTGGACGAACTAATTGGCACTTATTACAACTCCGATATGGAGCTCGAGCCACCCAACCTTAATTATTCAGTTGTATTTAAGAATGAGACCTATTCCCCACACTCTTCTAGAAGAACAGAACAGATAGGTGTAAAATTTAACTCTAGACAAGATAGGGACGAAGTAGCAGACTTACCAGAAGGATCTTTTACATATCATGATTTTGTAATAAAAAGACCCAATATAGACACAAAATATATCTACAACTATGAGTTTTTTGATTATGAAAACATCACAAGAACTATGAATGAAATGAATTTGCCGTCTGGTTTGTTGTGGAGCTATTTAAAATACTTTGGAGATAGTTATTCTTTAAAATATGATATTGAAAATATAGGCGGAAGTCTAGGCAGCTCACAGGTCTATCAAGTCTCAGCCAGACTTGGAGATGAAGATAACGAAGTCTTTGATAAGAGAAGTCAAATGTTAGGTGCTGAGCCTAAAAAATATGACGACAATTATTTTAGGTTTTATACTAAAACAGTTTTAGATATGTCTCCCAACTTTTCAGAAGACTGGCAAAAGAAACAACAGAACATTTTTATAATGTACAATCAGCCAAAGGATATAGACTATTTACCACATTGTATAACATTTAAAATAGATTCGATAAAAGATGATGAAGAAGATGATATTATTTCGGATATATTAAATGACAATGAATTGTCAAAGTTTCTGTTTCTCTATATGAAAAGAAACGAACCAACAATGGTAAATTTCTTCGACACAGTTGAACAAAAAGAATCTTCTTATAAAACTTGGAATTTGCTCCAATGGCTTGTATCAGAAAATTTTTCACAAATGGATGTCCTAGATGATGAAATAATGTTATATGACAGAAGAGATCCGGACCTTGCTGGTCTCAGGAGGTATTTGCCTAGAAGATTTAGAAAAGTATTGGCTCTGGCCCAGATAAGACAATATATAAAAACTCATATTCCTAAATTTGAAGACGTTATAGAAGGTAAGCAAAGATGCCGCTCAACAGTATTGGGATATAAAATAGAAAAATCCTTAACAAAGGACGGCCCAACATTGCAAACCTTTTATACAGAGGGTCGTACAAACAATTTTATAGACACTCAAATTGGTTATGACAAAAGATACTTCTATAGAGTCAGTGAGTTCAGGATTGTTATAGGCGGTGAATATACTTACACTACAGAAGCGGTTCCGAATACTTTTTGGAGAACAAGAGTCGAGCTCGAATCAGTACCGTCTATTCAAGTTGTAGAAAGTCATGTACAAACTTTTGCGTACAAGATAAGCACTCCTCCGTTGTACTCACCAGACGTTTTGGTTTCAAACGAGGAGCCTATAAGAAACAAGATAAAGTTCTTCATCTCAGATTGCTATGGAAACACTGTTAAGCACACAGAAGAAATAGACAAAGTATTAGACTCTGATCTTGTATTCTATGAAAATTTGAGACAAGCAGACTTTATTGATGAACATAACCTAGCTCGTTTCTTTTCGAGATCAAACACTGGTAATTTCCAAGTGTTCAGAATAGAAGAGAAGCCAGAAACTTATGAGGATTTTGCTAACGGCTTAATAGGGACATTCAGTAATCATTCGGAGTTTAAGGTTGATCAAGAAAAGCATGCTGCTTTTATAGATTATCTTAGACATGAGAAAACTTATTATTATATGTTTAGAAGTATTGATCATCATGGAAACCCCGGAAAACCTTCATACGTCTTTGAAGTATATTTAATAGAAGATGCTGATGAGGTGTTACTGAGATACAAAGCATATGACATCTATAAGAAGAAAGAAAAATACGATACCACAAAGACCTTTAGAAAGTATATACAAATAGTTCCAGCATACAAGCACTTACCTTTCGACGAAAGTCAAGCAAATATGGTAGCTAATGTTGAGAATGTAGCACCAGAACAGAATGTAAATTGTTTGGGCATAACAGGTGGAGAGGCATTGTGGGATTACAATAGCAGCAATTCGTATATTAAGTTGAGAGTAACATCTAAAAAAACAGGAAAAAAGTTTGATCTCAACTTAAGATTTAAACAAACAAAAAATTAAACAAAAACACTAATTAATGATAGTTACAGACAATAGGAGTAAGTAAATGGGATTTCAAGATAACAGTGGAGACATCATATTTGATGTTGTACTAACAGACGAAGGAAGAAGAAGGCTAGCTGCTGGTAATTTTTCTATTACACAATTTGCACTTGGTGACGATGAAATAAATTATGAATTATACAACACAAACGCAAGTAGTTACGATGCAGATTTAGAAATCTTACAAACACCTGTTTTAGAAGCGTTCACCAATAATCAGTCTTCAATGAAGAGTAAATTGGTAACGTATCCACGAAATGACCTTTTACATTTGACTGTTTTGAAACTTAACGAATTAAGTCCGAGCACACAAATGCACAGTAATGGCGCCTTTATGATTGCTGTTGATGGAACAACAGAAGATAACAATGGTGCCAAAACAGCCACTACAGCTGTTGCTGTTTCTTCAACTGGAGTTAACAGCGGATTTATGTTTGGTCAAACACCAGCTGGCGCTCTTAACCACATAAGAGTTGACTCTGGTTTAGATACCACCGCTCTTGCTCCAAATCAACTTGGAAAATACCCAGATTCTCTAAGAGAGACTCAATATGAGATTGTGATGGATACTAGACTAGGCGAACTTCTCAGTGTAGATAACAAAATGAGACCAAAGGGCGTTACTGATGACGATGGTTTTACAACTTATCGTTTAAGTCTCGGAAGAGGTAGTTCGTTCATTAAAGAAAATCAAATTACGTCAAATAACACAGCAACACAAGTTATAAAAGGTCCTCGAGGAACCTATTTAGAATTTAAAGTTGCATCAAGTTTGTCATTGCAACAAAACACTTATCTTTTCAATCTGTTAGGTTCAGAAGGGACAATGACAAATGCCAGCTCAGCATCTCAAAATATCAAATTTATTGATTCAATTATCAAAGTTACTGGTTTGAATACAGGCTATTCTATCAATATTCCAGTCAGATATGTCAAAGTAGTATAAAAAAAGGAAACAACATGGCCAGTACATACAAAACATTATTAAAAACAGACATAGCGTCGACAAAAACCTTGTTACACGAAGCTATTCCAATAACAGGAACTATTGTAAGCGGAACATACGCAGATGGAAATATTAAATCTTATTCTCATGGAATGTTCCAATCAGTTTATGATTACCCATATCTAAGCTCATCAGCAAATCATATTTTTGATATCTCTGAAGGGTATTCTTCTGTTAGTAGTCTATCAGCATCAGCGAACAGCCAAAATTCAAAAAAGATAAATGTCTATAACCAATTAGCCCAGCTTGGCTTTGGGTATGACAAGAATGGTTCTATTGAAAGATTTGACGAAGATGGTGACTTATCTGGTGGAACAAAAATTAATGAAGCGATATTCTTTACTTTTTCTCGACTATTGATTAAGGACGAGATCAAGAAAGGTTCTTTTGCATTAACTCTTGGAGCTTCTTCTTCTTATGCTAATGCTCATTTACAACAAATAACAATATCAGATAAAGATGGAACAAATGGATATAAAGTAAATTCACCAGTTGGTGAGTATGGAATTCTTTATGCTTCTAACTCTGTTGGAACACCAATACATTCAAGCAAGCTTACAGACGGTTATGCTAAATGTGGTTTGATATATTACCAAGCTGGGATTGCCGTGTTGACAGCTTCTGTATTCATGTCGGCTTCTACAGGCTTTGGTCTCGCAACATCAGCGGTCATGAAGTCTACTGGAGAAACTTTTGAACAATTGTTGACCGGTTCGACCGTGGACATTGGAGGAAATGCGATAAGACATAGAATAAATAACCTTTCATTTAATAACACAACAGAATTAAATTCATCAATATACTTCTGTCGTATTAACCACAATGAATTTAATTATTCTTCCAACCCGACATACGTTTCAGGTTCAGAGATCAGGGTAAAAGGTGGCATTCAGTCAAACAACCCTATTTCATATATCTCAACTGTTGGGCTTTATTCAGCCGATAACCAGCTTTTAGCGGTTGGAAAACTCTCAGAGCCCCTACGTAAGGACCCTACCATCGAATACACCCTGAGAGCCAGACTAGACTACTAAAATGAGCCATGAAAAATTTCACCCAGATGATCTGTTCGTAAATACCATAAAAGCCCATCCGGAGTTGAGCTTTACGATATATAATTCTGAAGTGTATATTAACAACAAGCCAAATCTTGTTGGACAAAATGCAAATACTTTGTCTACTCCGAAAGGATACATGAGTTTGTATGAATTAAACATTGATCGCTCTACTGGACTGATACAACCGATTTCCGGAGAACAGTCTTTGTTGATAGCGGACAGAAAGCGTTACAACAGTTTAGCTGGTATTCCACACAGAGATCCGACAAATCCAAACGATTTCGTGCAATACACGCCTTCTATTTCGGGTTCTTATCCAATGTCTGCTAGTATTACAAGAATAAACTCAACAGTCTCATCTGTTAATGTTGGCAACGGTGTCGTAAGTGCAAACAGATACATCTCGGCTTTACGTGTACCAGCAGAGAAATATGTAAAGTTTAGCAAACATTTTCAACTAGAAGGATCACTGAGCGGTAGCGGGCAAGTATTGACTCGCAACCTTGTAACATCCCCGGCCAATCTCATAAATGTGCCATTTATATTTTTCGAATCAACTCTCAAAAGAGGTTCTGTTAACTTAAAATATTATATAACAGGAAGTTTGATAGCAGAATGTGCAGATACAAAACAAAATGGGGAACTTATCGAGACAACTGGTTCAAATGTAGGAGCCACAGTTGGCCTTGTAATGTACGATGAAGGTATCTTGGTACTAACAGCCTCTCATAACCTTGACGAAGGAAATAGCATTGTTTATGACGGCTCAACAGCCGCTTCAGCATCTTGGATGTACTTTGGTGCTGGTGCGAACGATGGCATAACTCATGACGCCACAATAGCCTCGGCTTCTTTTGGAATAACAGCAAAAGGAACATCATATACTCAAGTGATGACAATGTTTTGCCACGCTAGAAAGGGAGAGCTAAATCATTCAAACAACCCGACAAGTTACAACTCAGCATCAGCCGGTCAAACAATTCAGTCATTTAGTACATCAAGCTATTCATATTCAGAACCACGAATACCTATTAAAAATATTGTCTCTTCGTCTTACTCTGGTTATGATGAGGACTTTTCAAAAACAACTTACATATCAAAAGTTGGAATATACGATGAAGATGGTAATCTGATTATGATCGCATCGTTGGCTACTCCGAAAAGAAAGAAGCTAAATGATGAGTTTACAATCAAATTAACTTATGATATTTAAAAAAATAATTTGACAACCTCTAAAAGATATGTTATAATACAATTATGATTTTAGGAATTGACATTAGTACAAGTAAGATAGGAATATCTATAATTGATTATAAAGAGAATCTAATCTTATCTGAATTGTTGAAAATGAAAACCACAGATTCTCTAGAGAAAAGAACTGAGATCTTTAATCAAAAAATGATTCAAATAAGGAGGAAGCATGACATCAAAAACATATTCATCGAACAACCATACATGGCGTTCTCGGGAGGAAAGACGACAGCAGTTACTATGGCAAAGCTTCAGCGGTTTAATGGTATGTGTTGCTATGCCATCTATGATTTATTTGGCTTTCCTGCGTCGCTCATACAAGCTAATAAAGCGAGAGGACTCGTCGAACTTAAAATTAAAAGAGGTGACAACACGAAGCTCAAGGTTATTGAATGGGTTAGCAAAAAGTATCCAAAAGATTTTATAGTTGAATATACAAGACACGGTAATCCCAAGCCCGGAACAGATGATAAAGCTGATGCAATTGTTATAGCAAATGCTGGACTAAAAACTATTTAGATATAAAGAGGGAAAATTATGTCAAATGATATGCAAACAATAATGGAGTCTTGGAGAAGAGCTAATGCCTTAAATGAACAACAAGAGTTAGAAAAATTCTTAGAAAGTCTGGATCAATTGGATGAAGGAGTGCTTGGTGATGTCAAAGGTTTGTTTGGTACAATCGGGCAACTAATAAAAAGAAAAGACAAAATACCATCTTTTGTGGCTCATATACATGATAAAATTATTATGCCATCCATAGAAAAAATAGAAAAAGTTTTGAATTTGATAGAAGTGTCGTTTAAGTCAAAAACTGATCAAGACAGTTCCAATCTGTTGACAATTGCAAAGAAGATCGGAGAAGCAGTTGATAAAACTTACAATTTTCTTAAAAATATACCAAGAGGTTCGTGGAAAAAAGCAACAGCAGCAATAGGAATCGCCGTTGCTTTAAAATATATGGCTTTTAGCACATTGATAGAAATTCCAATTGAAGAAGGGGCTAAACAGATTCTTCTATTTTTCAAGGAAGAGATAGTTGGTTTTGCACAGGATTTTCTAGGCGAAGCTCTCGTTGAAGCCCTTTCAGCAGCTTGGACAGGCGGTCTCCAAACATTTGTTTCATATTTATCTAAAATAGCAAAAGGTGTTTCTTTTGTAGCCCAAACCTTAGCTCCAGCTGTGGAGCCATTTCTAGCAGGCGATATTACTCTCACAAGATTCGAAGAAGAATTAAATTAAGAAATAATTTGACAAATATGTAAAACGTGTTATACTAGAATTACGGAGGATAACATGGAACAGAAACGAAAGATCGTTTCCGATATACTTGGAGGGTATAATCGGAGAGGAAACGAACATCTATATCATTGCCCATATTGCAAGCATCATAAAAAGAAGATGTCTGTCAACTTTGCACAAGGCGTATTCAAGTGTTGGGTTTGCGATACTCGCGGCAAAAATATTTACAGAATAGTTAGAAAGTTTGGTAACTACAACCAAAGACAAAAGTGGTTAGAACTCGAAGGTCGTTTGGACCTCACAGAGTTCGACAAACTTTTTAACGAGATAAACGAAGTAGAGATCGAACAAGTTATCGACTTGCCAAAAGAAATGATCTCACTTTGTAACAAACATCTCCCAAGATCATCGCAGAGACCTTTGGACTATTTGCGAGACCGAGGAATATCCATGGAGCAGATAAAGCTTTGGAAAATAGGCTACTGCCCAGAGGGAAGATACGGAGGCCGTATCATTATCCCATCATTTAATATGAACGGAGACGTTAACTATTTTATTGCACGTTCATATGTGGGACATAAAAGAAAATATCTCAACCCTTTGGCTTCCAAGGATATTATATTCAATGAACTTATCATTGATTGGGATGAACCGGTGGTTCTTGTCGAAGGCGTCTTTGATGCTCTCGTTGCAGGAACTCAAGCCATCCCTATCCTCGGCTCCACCTTAAGGACCAACTCTCGCCTATTCCAAGCCCTTTCTATCAATGATACACCAGTGTACCTAGGACTCGACGCAGACGCCGAGAAGAAGGCTTCTTGGATGATTAAAAGCATGTTAGAATATGACATGGAGATCTACAGAATAGACACATCAACAGTTGAAGATATTGGTTCAATGTCCGAGAGACAGTTCTACAATGCCTTTCAGAATGCCGAACCAATAGAATCCGACTTCTACTTTTTTGAGCGAATGATTAGCAGAATATAAAAAAATAATTTGACAAATCTCACGCGATGTGTTATAATAAATCACATAAGTAATCACGGAGGATATATGACTTATAAGATAGCCCATTTTGCGGATACACATATTCGTAATCTTAAATACCACGAAGAGTATCGTTTTGTTTTCAAACAAATGTATCAAAAGCTTCGAGATCAAAAGGTTGATATGATCGTTCACTGTGGTGATCTCGCTCATACAAAGACTCAACTATCACCAGAATATTTTGCCTTAGCAGCAGAGTTTCTTAAGAACTTGGCGGACATCGCACCAACCTATATTATATTAGGGAACCACGATGGAAACCTCAAGAACTCTGGTAGAGAAGATGCTATTACACCAATAGTGGAAGCACTAGAGCATCCGAGCCTTCACTTGCTCAAAGACTCTGGCAATCATAGAGTTGATGCTGGTCTGTCGTTTAACGTGCTTTCCATATTTGACAGAGAAAACTGGGAAGAACCTGATACTAATGGTATTAACATTGCTCTGTATCATGGAGCTGTAATGGGTTCCACAACTGGTACTGGATGGGCCATGGAACACGGAGATGATGATGTCTCTGTATTCAAAGGTCATGACTTTGCTATGCTTGGAGATATCCATAAACCGCAAATACTTGATACGGAAGGTCGTGTGCAATATGCTGGCTCGACCGTGCAGCAGAATTTTTCGGAAGGAACTCGTAAAGGATATAAACTATGGCATATCGATTCAAAAGACAAATTCAACGTACAACACGTCACATTTGTGTCTCCTCGTCCGTTCATGACCATTGACTTAGACAAGAGCGGTAATGTGCCTGAACATTATCATATACCCCGTGGTGCAAGACTCAGGCTTATTTCTCGCACCAACTTACCATCAACAAAGATACGTCAGGTTACAGATCTAGCCCGTTCTAAGTATAATCCGACTTCTGTTACCTTTGTTGATAAAAGCACATCAGAATTCACATCCTCGCTTGGAGAAACACAAAAGATGGAGAACCTTCGCGATCTCTCGGTGCAAGAGCGTTGGATTCGAGAATATTTAAAAGAATATGAACTTGATGAAGAAATAATGCAAGAAGTACTTGATCTAAACTCTAAATACAATAAGGAAGCAGAAAAGAATGAAGAAGTCAGAAGAAACGTCACATGGAATATTAAAGAGATGCGGTTTGAAAATCTTTTCAATTATGGATCGGGCAATAACGTGGACTTTACAAAACTCTCTGGAATTGTTGGCATATTTGGCAGGAACTACAGTGGCAAATCTTCTGTTATTGATTCTGCTTTGTATGGCCTTTTTAATACAACCTCCAAGGGGGAAAGAAAGAACGTTCACATCGTCAATCAAAATAAAAGCAACGCAAGCATACGAATGGTTGTCGAAGCAGATGGCCAAGAGTATCAAATATCTCGGAATCTTAATAAATCTAGTAAGACCGTCAAAGGAAAGTCCGTCATTAGTGCCTCTGGGGATCTTGATTTCCACAATCTCACTACCGATAGTTCTTGCAATGGCGATTCTGTAAAAGACTCCGATAAGAACATCCGCAAAGTCTTTGGCTCAATTGACGACTTTATGATTACATCTATGGCTTCTCAAATGGATTCTCTCTCGTTTATCAAAGAAGGTTCCACGAAGCGTAAAGAGATTCTTGCAAAGTTTCTTGACCTCGAGATCTTTGATCAGAAGTTTAAGTTAGCAAAGAAAGACTCTGCTGATATAAATGCTCTTATAAAAAGATTCAAGAACAAAGAGTTGGGGAAACAACTTACAATCAAACAAGAGACTATTGAAGAGATACATGATGATATAGATAAGCAAACAGATCTTTGTAAGAAACACACCAGTCGTTACGAAGAATTAGCAGCAGAATTTGCCAAGATAAACGAAGAAATTTCGTCTATCCCTACAGAAATTGTGGACATTCATGAAATTGAAGACGCAATTGCTCAAAGGTACGATGACATCACAAGTGCTGAAAAAACAACTGTTTTATACAAGGCTACAATAGAAAAGAATAGGGAAATAGCGAACGAACTGTTAACTCATATATCTTCTCTTTCTCATGAGCGTCTTGAAGCCTTAGAACAGTCTTGGAAGGATTATAACAAGAAGTATGTTGAAAACGAACAAGAGTTAAGCACTCTTGCTATAAAGAAAAAGAACACAATGAAAAAGATAAGAATGCTGGACAATCATGAATATGATCCCGACTGCCGTTTTTGTTCTGATAATAAATTTGTAAAAGACGCAAACAAAGCAAAAGAGGCATTACCGTCCATACAAGAAGAGATAAACACTTTGACTTCAACTAACGAAGAGTTGCTAGAGAAGATGAATTTTTTGGATATTGATTCTATACGTGCTGATCTTCAAAAGCACGAGAAACTTACAAACAGAAAGAACACTCTTTTATCTGAAGCTAAAAACCTAGAAATAAAAGCGGAATCTCTATCATCAAAGGTTTCACTATACAAGAACGAATTGGCTTCTTTGAAAGAGAAGCAAGAGGAGTATGAAGCCAATAAAAATGCTATTGAAAACCTTTCATCATTGGTGAGATCTGCACAAGCGGTAGAGATAAAGATGCTTGATGCAAAACAGCGAAAGGAAAGGTGTGACAAAAAGATACAAGACTATCTTGTCGAACTAGGCTCAGTTAAGCATTCCATAAAGACCATACGCTCAGAGAAAGCGGAGCAGGATGCCTTGGAAGGTGAGTGGATTGCTTATGATCTTTTTATGAGGTGTATGCATGCAAACGGCATTGCTTATGAAGTTATTAAGCAAAAACTACCGGTTATCAACGAAGAGATTCAAAAATGTTTGTCTACTATTGTCGACTTTGAAATTAACTTTGAAGAACACGGAAGAAACCTTGATATAAATATTAAACACCCAAATTATGAGTCTCGCCCCATCTCTATGGGCTCCGGAGCAGAAAAGACTATTGCTGCTATGGCAATCAGACTTGCTCTCATTGAGATAACAAATTTACCCAAGTCTACACTATTTATTATGGATGAACCAGCCACAGCTCTTGATCAAGAACATATGGAGGGTTTTATTAGACTTTTGGAGATGATTAAAACAAAATTCAAAACTATTCTTTTAATATCGCATTTAGATGTTCTCAAAGATTGTGTTGATACGACAATCGATATCCAAAAGCACAATGGTTATGCCAAGGTGAATGTTTGAGAGGGTAGGATGTGGATAAAGAAAGATTCCTAAAACAAATAGAGGAATATATGATGGAACAAAGAGATAAATTAGAAAATGCTAAAGAAGAGATTCAAGAGGCAGTTGTAGAACTTGATCTTAAAAAGAAACTTTATTTAGAAAATCCAAAAAAAGGAGTGCTTGATGCTGTTCAAGAAAAGATGGTTTCTAGAAAGCTTCTTGTTTTTATTAGTGCAACAGCACTTTTAGCATCCGCACAGTTAGACCCTGATACTTGGGGAATGATTGCGATGATGTATATTGGCGGACAAACTGCTGTTGACTTTGCAAAGATGTGGAGACATGGATCGTGAAACTAACAACAGAACTTTTAGAAGAAATGGTTGTGGTTGTTATGGAAAGCAACAAGGTTGATCCCTCAAAGGTGCTTACGTTTCACAATCAAATGTCAAGTATAATGGGCAGTGGGAATTGGCTATTCAAACCTGTCGTTTATACAGATACAGGAACAGGTAGAAAGGATGAAGAAGCCAATCTTATCGCTGACCTTAATGCAATGGCAATAGAAGCTGGAAAAGGCAACCAAGAAAAGGCAAATGAATATGTTAGCACAATCTTGCCTTTTATAAAAGATGAAGAATACTTTTACACTATGATAGGATAAATAAATGCTTTGGTTAAATAAAACAAAAAACTGGATAAAGGCTCATTGGAACTGGTTAGCTCTTCTGACTCTTGCAGCCATTGCCTACTTTTTAGGAAGAAAAGATTCAGCAAACTTGTTGGCTCATGCAAAGATTGCCAAAGAACAGTATAAAAAAGATGCTGAAGAAGTGGAGAAGGCTGTGCAAGAAAAAGACAAGCGAGATAAAAAGATCGATAATAGAAAAGAAGAAATCAAAAAAGCATTGATCGAAGAAAGAGAAAGAAAGTTAAAACTTGTTGCTGAAGAGAAAGTAGATGCCGACGAGGTGTTTCAAGATTTGGGGATTAAAAAGAAATGATTTTACTATTATTGTCATCGTTAGCTTGGGGAAGCCTTCCCGAGTATACATACATAGAAGCAGGAGAGCCAGCACCATTTTCAGGAAGGCTGTTCAATGATGCAGCTGCTGATATTCTAGCTGAGCAGATTGAAATGGGCCCTAAAGAGTGTCAAATAAACTTAGAATACCAGCTCGGAGTTCAACAAGCAGAACACCGTCAAGCAATTGAAAAACTAAAAAGTTCCCACAAGTTCGATATTCAAATCCTTGAAGCAGAAGTCAAAGCAAAAGAGACAAGAATAGAGTCTTTGGAAGAACTGAAAACTCCACCAAAAAAGAAACTTTGGTTTTCTTTGGGACTAATTACTGGAGTAGGAACTACAATAGCGATAGCAAATGCGGTAAACTAACATGAAAGTAAAAATAGTAAAAGAACAAGCCCGTGTGCATAGAACTCTTTTTGTTTTTGATTTTGATGATACACTCGCCCACACAGATTCTGTGGTTGTGCTACAAAGAGACAATCAAGCGATAGAATTAGATTCTGGTGCGTTTGCTTCATACGAACACCAACCCGGCGATCAACTTGATTTTTCAGACTTTGGTCGAGTCGAAGGGAGTTTAATAGCAAATACACTAGCAATACTTAGCGACATACAAAATAAAGACAAGGATGCTGTGATTATAACGGCACGACCACCACAGGCAATTGAAGGAATACAAAAGTTTTTTGCCGATAACAACATGTCATCTCCTCCAATATATGCAACAGCAGGTTCTGCGAACAAACCACAGGTCATGAAAGAACTGCTAAAAACCAATAGATATAGCCATGTTGTTGTTTATGAAGACTGTATGGACAATATTCAAGTTTTAGGCGATGCTGTAAGAAGCATGGGTGTTTCGTATAGTGCATTGTGTATCAATAAAGACACCACAATACAAAAAATTTATCAAGAAAGCAATATCAAATTAACAAAACAACAGCTAACAAAGATAATCAGAGAGGAGCTTAAAGTAATTTTAAATGAGGTAAACTATGAAAAAGAAAGATCCAAACTATGCTGTTAAAGTCGAACAAGCAATAGTTAAAAAGTACGGTGAAGAAACAGTCCAGCACCCAAAGAACAATTGGACTGACGAAAAAGAACGAGAATACGTCAAACAATTGAAAGACCTCTATAACAACAGAGGCGAGGAAGAACAAGAACACGTTGAAGTTAATGGAGTTTTTGTTTCAAATAAACTATTTACAAAAGAAACCAAGCGTTCTTGCCCGGTTTGTAATACATATTCTTTTAAATCTAATGATGATGTTTATATGTCAAAGTTTGATTGTTGTGAAAAATGTTACATTCAATGGGTCGAAGGTCGT
>TARA_R100000805_G_scaffold17445_1_pt1 | contig 19006 bp, 17 predicted proteins | sample TARA_R100000805 | Tara Oceans TARA_R100000805 (sample SAMEA2622832) | marine metagenome | biome: marine biome (ENVO:00000447); feature: surface water layer (ENVO:00002042); material: "saline water (ENVO:00002010), including plankton (ENVO:xxxxxxxx)" | depth 5 m
TTGTTCCTAACAACAGCCTTGCCGCTTTTAAGTGACTTTATTTCAGCCTCAGTCGGAGGACGACGCTTGCCTTTTTTAGAAGGACCAACTTTCTTTGCCGCCTCATCTTTAGAAAGTTCTGAAGCGTAAGCCAGGACCAAATCCCCCCTGCCCCCAAAGCTGTCAAGGTTATCACGGTAGTGATAAAAGGCCTTTACAGCGCCATCCCTTTCAACCCGCTCACGTATCTTAGCCATTTCCGCTTCAGTTAACTTACGCTCAGCCATAACAATTCCTAATCAAGTCTTTCGACTACGGTTCTTAGTAATAGAAGAAACACGCAAGTTAGCCCTGCCGTTACCGCCGCCATTCTTCAAGGGCAGAACATGGTCAACGTCTTTACTATCATGCTTTCTTACCTTGCCTTCTTTCGCCATCATTGAACGTGCCTTATTACGTGCGGCACGCTTACGGATCTCAGCAGGCCGAGCATGGAACGTATCATATTCTCTACGGTAATCCCGTGCCATTAATTAGACCGCATCTTCTTTGCTGCCTTAGAACGAATAGCAGAGTAACCTTTCTTGATACCCTTACCAGCCAACGACAGCCCCTTGGTACCAAGGATGGTCATAAGAACATCGGTAATAGCACCTTCTGGACTCCTCGTATCCACAACATAATCATCAACGATAGAACGAAAGTTGTCAGTATCAGTAAAAGCCATAAGAGGATTTGTTACGGGATTCTTCATTCGCGCAGACGAAGACGACCTAGCTAAATCAGCAAGCCGCTTTCCTGCGTCACCAACAGGAGGCGCATCTGGAGAACGCCCCTTCTTCCTCTTCTTGGCCATAAGCATTGCGGCTCGCCTGCCAGCAGAACCTCCGTCAGGAATAGCCATTACTTTTCCTTGGAGGGAAAACGCATTACCTGGCGATCGCGCTCTTCCCGCTCTTTAGCCCTTTTGCGGCTCTCTTCTTTGCTAAAGATTTTTAAACCCGGAAACTTGCCTTTGCCTTTAGGCTTACGGGGCTTACGGGGAATGGCTTTAGGCTCTGGAATAATACGAGTTCTAAATTTAACGGGTTTAACCTTTGGGTTCTCTTCCTCAGCCGCCCTACGCTTCTTAGCCATCTCTAAGTTCCTGCGGCTCTTCGTGGCTCTACCCACAAGATAAGGAATCGCTACACTTCCAATAGCCCCAATAACACCACGACCTTTAATCTTACGAGGAGCTTTCTTAACAGCGCCCTTCGGAACCTTCTTCGTTGGCGCCTTGTAGTCCATCTTCTTCATAGGACCGAGGAACCCTTTGTCGTACTTGCTTGGGAGATCAGCGCCTTGAACCATCTTATCTGGTCCCAGGCGAGGAGGCTTGTCAGGGCCATGAATCGGCGGCTTTCGGGCACCCTGAACAGGAGGTCTAACTACGTCATGGTGAGGCCCAAGCACTTGCTTCTTTGACTTGCCCGTTGCTTTTTCTTTTGCTCGTTCTCTGACCTTTCGCTCTACAGATCTTTTTGCAGCCAGTCTTCGGATCTTCCTGCTTCTGGTTTGACTATCCTTCCTGCTCTTCTTTAAATCATCAAGCCTCTGCTGCTGAGTAATTCGCTCCAGCTCCTTCGCTCGGCCCACTCTGCGAGCTTCGCTCACACCTTCTTTTGGACCCTTATCAAGATCCTGTGCCCTCGACAGGCCGAAATCGCTTTCATAAAACCGGTCTCCTATATCTCTTAAGCGAAGCTTGGTTGGCCCCGGTGTAGCCATTTCACCAGCTCGAAAGATCTTGCCTGTAGTACCTGGGTCAGCCCTCCTTCGCGCCCTAGCAAGGCGATTGTCCAGTTCAGCCTTAGAAACAATAGGCTTCAACTTCGGAGGCTTGTACTCAAAACCACCTCCAGGACCAGGGCGCTGAGTCTTCTGTGCCTTGACTCTAGCAGCAGCAGCCCTCTTAGCTGCTCGCTTAGATGCTTTAGATTCTTTCTTTTTCTGCCTAGAAGCCATTTACCACCTCATCTTTAATCCGGCCGTTGCGGCCCATCCCACTGGTTTGCCCCACTCTGAACCCGCTTCCAGGGAAGCGATCGCATCCACTCTGTCCCTAACACGGTGACGAGCGACAAGAGAAGTATCCCACCGATCCACATTAGCTCTTGCGAGAAGATCCAGTCCACCTGACTCATGATCCTTTAGAAACAGGGAGGGGGCTGACCGCCGAAGAGCGGTCAGTCCCCCTTCTCGGGGTTTGCGGAAGCAGCCTCAACAGCAGCACGCTTCTGCTTAGCAACATCTTCCATACTGATACCCATGACACCAGCTACTGCACCCAGCGAAGAAGCAATGATGGCTTCAGTCGGAAGCGTCGGAAAGAAATGCTTGGCTAAGATAGGCAGCACTGCTGCCAAAATAGACAGCCACAGCTTACGAGATTTCATTTTATCAGACATTAGTACGCACTCTTCATTGGTTTAGGTTTCTTAGTCGCTAACTTGGCAGCAGCTTTAGATCGCTTACTAGTATAAGACTTCATAGGCTTGGGGGAATGATAACCAGGCATTACTTCTTCGCTTTCTTCTTCGTGGCCTTCTTCTTAGTCTCTTCTGCAATAGCCATAAAACTCAGTCCGGGTGGGTATCCCAGCTCTTTAAATGCTTCGAGTTGATCGTCATCACAGACAAGCTCAAAGACACCTGAGTCATCAGGAGTGCTCTTCTTCCCCTTAATGCCAGAGACATCAGGGCCACCAGGGTAAACAGTTAACTTAAATGCCATGACGGCCTCCTATTCAAGCCAAAGAAGAACAGCATCCGCTGCTCCAGAATTAACAATATCAAACTTAGTACCAATCTCGAACGCCACAGAGAACGACTCACCCGGTGCTAGAGAAATACCATTAGATCCACCACTAGGACGAATCTGAATATTCCCCCCAGACTGGTTATCAATAATTGCATACTGCGTAATAGCAACATGGTTACTTGTAGATGAAGCAGCAGCCGTAGTTGTAGTGGTTAGTCCACTCCATACAGGGTTGTTGCTATTAAACTTAGAATTCAGGGCAACCATTTCTATTCCTTATCAGGGGGTGAATACTCGGGTGTGCGGACAAGCTCTTGCGCTTCCTCGTGCGTCAGAACAGACACTTTATCGGGAAGCGGATCTTGAAGTTCTCTAGTAGCAGCAATGCCTTCGTTCCCTTCAAGGTTCCGCCTAATTACATACGACCCCTCAATCACATTAATAGGCATTGTTTCAAGGCTACTAATAGGGCCGCGATAATAAACAGTCATTGGTGGAGCCTTAAACCGGACTGGTAGTTACGAGCAATCTCGGCATCAGTAAGCACTCGGTTGTAAAAGCGAGCTGTATCTAGTTGGCCAGAGAAGGGCCAAGAACCAGATTCATGATTTCCAAAATACCATGCACGCTTATTTGTATGCGTCGCCATAAATGTCTGAGCAGCTAAAACCTTTGTACCATTAATCCACCAGTCACAAGTTCCACCATAGGTAAAAGTAAGAAGCGAATGGTACCATGTGCCAACGCTCATTGATGGACCTGTAAGAACCCCATATCCCTGTATATAAAGCATGTGATTTGCGCCGCTAGTGCCCATTCTAAGCAGGTAGTGATAAGCGACAACGCTTCTGCTTCCTGTATTAGCAGCAGGCTTAAACCATACCTCAACAGTTCCTGTTGTTGGGAGCTCCATTTCAGGAGCGAGTGACAACGAGCGCTCCTGATAAAGGTACTCCAAGCCCGTGTTTCTAGCAGGATTGTAAGTCTGACCAGTACCGCAAGCGTCATCTACACCATCAAAGAAAGGAGGAACGGTAGAAGGAGGGGGGGTCAGACTGACGGGCAAGCCAGTCCAGTTTGGGAAGGGAGCACCAGAAGCTATTCCGTTGGGCCTTGTACCAACAGAGGAGTCAAACCACATCATGCCAGGAGTAATGCCTTCATACTCATATGCAGCAACGATACCGTTATAAGTCGGCGTCAGTTTCTTTTTGTGTGGTTTACCCATTCCAACGAGCCTTCTTGGGACGGATGTCATAATGCACGAATGTGCTGTATAATCCAAGTCCGCCTTCAGGAATCCGTTTAGAGTCAACTAAATCCAAAATGGCTGCGTGGAGTTGTTGTGGCTTCATGCCCTTAGCTTGCAAGTCAGCCGCAGATCCCAGCTTGTGTTGAGAATGAGTAGAACCACCCACATTCTTATTGTGCTCCTCACAACGGTAAGCAGAAGTAATCTTAATAGGGACATTAACAAGGTCCCTAATTTGTTGAAGCACCCAAGCCAGGTGACGGGTAACAGCCTTGTTCGGAGGAAAACCTAAGCACTTCCCGCACTTGCAGTAAAACTCGTTAGGTCTAAAGTTGCGGGGATAGCCGTCGTTCATCGTTTGCCCTCTCTGGCAAGGTAGGACTGCTTGTCCCTAGAGATTAACCCCTGAAACATCTTGTCCGTTTGAATAAGCTTCTTATCAATTACTTCATTGAATACTCTAACAGAGGTATTCATTGCTTCAGAGATCTTTTGCCGTTCCTCAATAGAAGAAGCATCTTTCATTCGTTGTCTAAACGGAGTCATGATACTTGCACCCAATCGAGAGCGCTCTTTCTTTAGTAACTGTTGAACTAGGATTGGGTAGTCCCGACGACGAGAGCCAAGGTAGAAGATGCTTTCAAGCCACCAGTCGTAAACCTCGGCAAGCTTTTCTTCAGGGTTATAAGACTCACCGTACTCAAACGGCATCGCACCAATGCGTTTCTCTTGCTCAATAAAGCGACGACGACCAGGAGCAACCTGAGAAAGAACCTTTGTAAAAGGGTTCCCACGCTCAGCCATTGGATCAAACAATGCAGTCGCAGTATCCCCAAGCATACGGAATAACGCAGGACCAACAATCATTTCACCCAGCGGCTTAATAACATCGCCCGCCTCAACGGGCCCAGGCCGTTGAGCGGGCTTACCGTAGATTAGAGCCATGCCGATCTGCCCAGCAGGAGAACCACCAAGGAAGAGGAGGTTTGCTACCTCACGCTGGTTTAACATGTAACCACCCAGATGTGCCTTCTTTAGCTTCTGGTAAAACTGGTCACGAGTGCTCAGCTTAGAGACCTCATCTCGTGTAAGCAATCCTTCCGGCCTAGAAATCAAAGCAGCAAGGATGCCAGCCTGAGTTCTAAAGATGGTTGTAGACATAGAGAACGGGTCCATATTGGTAGTACGCCAGGTACTAACAACACCAGGACGCATGGTTGACATAACCAGCCCTGTGTCCATTCCAGTGCGCTCATTTAAGTACGACCCTAGCTTGGACGAGATCTCATCCTGAGTATCACGCACAGAAGTAAGGCCGGCAACTAAACCAGATCGACGCAAATCTCGCATCATCATCTGGCGCTGTTGCATTGCCATAACGGCACCGTCGTTAGAAAGGTAACCAGGATTCTCAAACAAAGTGTTAGCAATCAGGCCACGCTTAGCACCCGCAATATCCGAAGCTTTATAGGCCCAGGTAACAAAGGGGCTAAAGATTGGGGACAAAGGCATGTCTCGAATAAACCGAATAAAGTTCGGAATATCACCATAATCAAAGATAACCTGATTAACTTTACGGAGAGCAGCTTTGCCTAGGCGTGTCTGCATCTCACCAGGGCTAACCTCACGCCACTTGCCCTTGGCCCACATCTTATAGATGGGGGCACCGGGCATGCCCTCTTTGTAAATACGAGTGTAACTGTTGGGGCCAGTACGGAGATCAATGTATCTAGGATTGGCCTTATCCCCAACATCCAGCCTGCTAAGAGCACTACGCATCTCACCCAGCTCACGCCTAAACTCAGCAACACGGAACGAAACATCACCAAGGTTATATGCTTTAACTGCCTGACGACGAGCGGCCTTTTGTGCCCTGTTGCCAGCTTCAGCAAAGCCAGTAACAAATTTGCCAAAGTTGCCAGCCTCAACAGGAGCCCTGCCTAGTTTACCGAACTCACGATTCATCTTCTTGGTGAGAGAAGTATCCCCAAGCATCTCTGTAAGGCCAGCAAGCTCATACCGAGACAACTGATCTAAGCGAACACCCAGACGGCGAAGAAGTTCAAAGTCACTATAAACATCAGGATACTTCTCTTGGAACTTCTTAATGTCACCCTTGCGCCCAGACCGCTTTAACTTATTTAGCTTATTAAACAGGTACCCGTGAGTTACTGTGTCTTTAATAACCCATAAGGGGTTCTTGCCTGTAAGCATTGATATAGCAGCAACGTTACTCATAAAGTTTCCGACATGAGTAACAGGATTAAGAGTAGTCAGTGCACCCTTAGTGTGACGATGGAAAGCGAGCAGGTACTTATTAATACCCTGTTGGTTGCGTGAAAGAAGAGCAGATAAGTTATCTAGCTCCATACGGCCAACAAGTTCAAAGCCCTGAGCTTGATTCCACTCTGGGCTAACAAGGTAATCAGAATCCTTAAATGTAGCTTCAAGACTCTGGTTAAGCATAGAGTCTTTCGGGAAGATCTGATTGCGAATAGCAGCCAGGTCGGAGTCACTGAGAGCCTGACGCCTGTTACTAAAGACAGAGCGAACCTCTACATTGCCAATCTCGGACCAGGTATCTAGCCATGCAAGGTACTCACCGACACGGCTGTTTGTTTGAATAACGTTACCACCCTCACCGATAAGATCTTTCCGCTCAGCCTTGCTTAGCTTCTTCCCTCTCTGCCCCTCGATAGCTTTGATGATTTGCTCGGGGTTAGATCGAATAACCCGTTGCAACTGATTGCGAGTTGCCTTGCTGATATTTAGACCGCCAATGGCATTCTCATTTCGACCAAACACAGAGGCAACCATCTCGGAGCCAGTATCAAGCAGTGTCTGATTAATATAAGCACGGTCGCTAGGAGACAGGTTCTCACGAGCAAGCAGGCTGTTTATCTCTGCCATACGCTCAGGAACAATATTAAGGCGCTGAGAATCGTTTCTAAGGGACTTAAAGAATGCTGCCTGACGTGCTTCGTCGCTAAGCATCTTACTAATCTTCATGGCAGCCTGCATAGCAATCTCAGACTCGCTAATCTTTTTGGATTGCCGAACAGTCTGAAGCGCTTCGTTAAACAACGGCTCAAGAGGGATCGTTACCTTGACGTCGTTACCACCCTTTATCCCGACATTTTGAACTACATCGGTAAGACCCAGGGACTGTAACGTTACAACCTCATTAGGGTCTACAAGTCTAAAGGGGCGATCAAAACGAGCAAGGATTTGGTCAAGCGCAGTAGATGCTTGATCCACAAGGCCTTGATCCATAATAATGTTATGTTTAGTCTTAGCCTCTTGTTTCATTTTGCGTAGTGCTAACTGCTTAACAGCACCTTGCAGATCAGAAGAGGCAAGCATACCCACACCACGCTCAAACACTTCACGGGTTAACCTTGTAAGTGCAATCTTAATATTGCGAGCAGGAATATCCGTAAGTTGTGTAAGGCGGCGTGACTGACGATCAATCAGCGTATTAATAAACGGATCAACAGAGATTCGGTTATCTGGCCTCACAACCTCGGTATCCGGGCCAACCTTTAAGGGTTTGCCCGGACGGGCATCGAAAGACTTAAGGATCTGGTCGTTAAGAGGACGTTGATCCAGACCTGCAATAACATCTAGCGGGGCAACATACTCTTTACCTTGAGCCTCTACTGTTTGCCTCAGCACAGCAATCTGCTCAGGCCTTTCCATTGTAAGGTCAGCGGCCTTATATACATCCCCTTCAGCTCTGCGCTTTTCTGAGTTCCTAGCAAGGGAATCAAACAGGTTTTCCTGTTTTGTAAGCTGCTTGCTCATCTCTGAGGATTTAGCTCGGTCAATGACAGCATAGAGAGCGTCGTACTCTACCTGAGTAAAGTCATCTAATACCTTCTTAACATTGTCTGGCAGATTAACAGGTTGCTTAGCTTTGCCCTTGTAAATGTCTTTAGTTTGAAAGTTTGCAATATCAGACTTTAATTTATCGAGCTGCAAAGCAGAGAGGTTATCCAGTTTCTTAACCCATGACTGCTCGGTCAGCCTGGTAAATGCTTCACGGTATGGATTGTTCTTAATAGCGCTTCTTAGAGTTATAGGATCAACAGCAGTACCACGAATAGCCCGTTGTATTGCAGTCTTTCTTAGAACAGCAAGTGCATCATCTAAGCCAACTAAATCAGTAAGCGTAAGATGCGAAGCCATTCTGTTTTCAGGCATTACAAAGTCTGTTTCTTTATAGAGATCCCTTCTTCCTCTTTTGCCAATCCCAACATCAATACCTTGGCCACCACTGTAAACAGACTCCTCAATAGCCCCTTTAACACCAGAGAAGCCTGTTTCTCTGGATCCGTAACGCATCTCATCAATAGCCTGAACAGCCTCTAGGAACTGACCATCATTGTAGATTGCACGGTTAATAGCCTGAAGGTCATCACCAATAGAGTTCTTAAGGCTACGAACAGATGAGTTGCTTACAGTTACACGGGCTTGGTTGCCTGCTGTAATCCACTTAGAAGTCCTAAGACGTGTTGCTTTACGGGTAAGTTTATCAGTTCTGCCACTACTAAGAATAAGCCAGTTGGCCATAGACGCACCAGTATTATAAGCAGGAGCATCTTGGATTGTAGCCCCTTGCTTGCGCCTCTTGGCAGCCCAATCCTTCTTTCCTTTAAACACCCGTGGCGCATCGCTGCGGGATCCAGTTACAAGCAGTCCACCAACAGCGCTGTAAACCTGAGCCTGCTTTTGTTTCTTTGCTCTGTCTAGTACCCGGAGAATCTTCTTCTTCTTAGCATCTAGCTGGTCTTCACTTAAGAACTTAGTGCCCTTTGTCTTCTTAACACCGGCAGCACGTAATTCTGCATCACGTAGCCCCTCTAGCTCTTTAACTTGTGCACCTGTTAGTGGGCGCTCTGACTGAATATCGCTTAGCTCTACGATTCGTTCTTGGTCCGACTTAGGAAGTCTCTTTCCTGTCTTTGGGTCTTTCTTAACAAAAGACGCACGATAAGCAGCAGGAGCAGAACCAACTCCTGTCATTTGCGGATCAGCAGTAGCCAACTCCATAGTCCTAGCTACTAACTGGTCAGGACTTCTAAATGGCTTATAGCCATCTACATTAATGAGGCTTTTGGTCTTTGGATCCCAAGCGTAAAATCCTGGGTCCAATACAGGATCCGTTCCCCGCCTTTTAGAAAGAGGAATTGACTTTCCTGTTTCAGTTTTTGTTTTGCCGTGCGGGCCCTTTGCAAACGGAACAGAAACCAAAGATCCTTGTTCAACCTCTACAATTTTAAGCCTATTAAATTTATCTAGCTCAAGAGCCCTTGTTCGAGGCGTAAAGTTTTCGCCACGCAACACCTGGAAGTCATCCTTAGTTGCTTTAAACGGATTTCCTTCTAGCCAGTTAAGTTGCTTGTTGGGCAAGGATTCAGGGCTAAACGGCTGGTAAAATTCCTTTGCTGCAAATTCGTTTGCCCGGAGCCTTCTGTGCTGTTCAATGTCACTAAAAGCCTCAAGCAGTTCAGGGTCTCTTTCAACGACCTTCTTGGTTCCTGGTCTTTGAGTTTTCTTCCCAGCCTCAAACAGGCGCTGCTCTCTTGCCAACCTTTTTCCAGCAAGAGGCATGCTTTGCCCTACCTCACGAGAGGTAGAAATGCTTCGACCTGGAACACCGGGATCAACCTCTGCTGTTTTGCTTCTAGAAAGCTTTCTGCCAACCCGGCTTTCAATGCTTCGAACAAGAGGTGAGTCTTGTGCTTTTTCTGCATCAGTTAACTCAGACCCACGACTCCTCTTGTCTTTGCTCTTTGCAATAAACTGCTGACGGAAACGAGCAGCAGCCTCTGTTTCTCCAGGCAAAACATCTTGAAGAGTTGTTTCCCTACGGACCTTGCCCCTACCTGACTCAGCAAGAGCATATCCAGTACTTGGCCTTGTTTCTCCAACCTCTACCATTAAGGCTTCTGAGTCTGGCCTTGTTGTCCCACGAACAGTGCGTGATGCAAAGGTTGTCTGCCTTAGTGCTGGCTCGCCTGTTTCAGGATCTATGACACGCCTGTCCTCTCTCATCCTGGGAACAGCTTGCGTCTTGCCTTCTGGCACAACCTCCTGTGGGTAAAGAAGAGTTGGTCTTCCCTGGCTATCTACACTAGCCCCAACAGCACCATAGCGCTCTGGGTTCTGAGCCATCTCTTCTGTTACACGGAAAGGATCAACGCTTCTTTCGTAGCCAAGATCCTTAGTATCTGGAACGTACTTTGCCCCATCCTTGTAGGGCATTTCGTAGAATCTTGGCTTTGGATTTCCGCTTGCTTCAACTGCTCTAGCAAGAGGTGTGTTAGCTCTAATAGAACCGTCGAAACGAATGCTTTCTTTAATGCCAGTATCAGTAAGGCCAAACTGACGAAGAACCTCGGGACTAACTGATTGTTCTACCCACTGAGCAGTTTGATACTTAGGTCCACGGGCAGAATCATGAAACATAATCCCAGTCTTTGCTTTGTCCGGGATAAATACAAAGTCACCGTTAGCAAGACCATCTGCTTCAAGAGTTGCCATGTATCCATCGACAACGTTGTCAAACAGATCAATAGAGTTTCTAAATCCAGTCTCGCCTAGAACTCTTTCGTTACCAAGGTTCTCAAAGAACTCATTAATAGTTTCAGGTAGGAAACCCAGCTCTCTAAAAGTACCAGGATCTAAATCTTTAGGAGTAAAAGATTTTAAGTCGCCCTCAACATTAAATGTTGTTTTATAAGTACTTACTGGTCGCTCAGTGTCCAGGAGTCCTAACTGCGACGCATAATCCAGAAGAATAGTTTCACGATTAATACTTGGGTTGGTTTCCCTAAAATACCTGTAATCATTTTCTAAGCGCTCTGCGATCATAGCCGCAACAATGTCTCGTTGCCGCTTAACAAACCTAACCTGACGCGCATTAAGTTCAGGAGAATCATCAGCAAGTACCTTAAGAGGCTTAAAGTCCTTAAATGGAAAGTACTCTACATACTTACCGTCACGGTAAATACCGCTGCCAATAAACTCATTAGGATCAAGGTTTAAACGTTCCCGCAAAGACGTAACCATATTCGCAATGTTGTTCATGCGAAGGTTCTGAGAGGCATTGTCAAACGGGCTACTTGACTGGAAGTCCATCCTTGCAGGAGCCTGCCTAATACGTGGCTGGCCAATCGCAGCTTGGGTCTGGCCGAGGGCCCCCTCAATGGGGGCCTCGCCCACCTGAACAGGATAGCCAGGCTCATCAAGCGTTACACGCTGCTCACGGACGCCTGCTTGGTCCATTTCCTCTTGCCGGACAATGGCTTCTTGCAACTTATCAAAGACGCTAGAAACTTCTCCGGCCATGCCTCTAGCGGATTCCCTAGCTGCATCCTGACCAAACCGAGGAGCAAATCGACCCATAGCACCACGGGCTAAAGCACCAGTGGCACCATAAGCAGCACCAATCTCAGGCACCCCAAAGGGAAGTGTAGCCATAGCGCCTGTGGGTATTGCGCCTAGATCACTAACTTGCATGGGACGAACAGCAGGTGTCGGACGAACACCGGGAGATCCAGCAACCTCTGTGTCTCGAACACGCAAGCCAGGAATCTGTGTCCCGCCAATAGCCTCAGCCTTAGCAAGAATAGCAGCAGCAGCGGTATCCCCAGCAGCAGCTTGGCGCTGAAGAACTTCTTTGACCTTATTTGTTAACCCCTTGCCACGTTTGAGGAACGGCAGAATCATCATTCCCGAAAGCACAGGCTTGCGCCTTACAAGGCTAGGGTTATTCCAAGCAACAACCGGAAGGCTAACCATGCCGGCAGACATTCCACGGCCTGTCTGGAACGCTTGGCTAGCACGAGCAGCAGTACGACCAAAGTACCCTTGGCTGGCTAGTTGTTGGTAATCAGCCTGTATTTCAGTGGCACCAAGAGCCTCAGCAATAAGATAAAAAGTGTCATCACGAAGTTGTTTGAAATCAGTCTCAGCATCTTGAAGAAACGTTTTATCTTCTTGGTCTAGCTGATGAACCATAGACTCTAAATCGTAAATCTGTTGAGTAACAGGGTCGTTCTCAAGCCGCTCATCAATAATACGGCCCTTAGCTCTAGCTGCTTCCTCAAAGGACCGGATTGCTGCAACCTGCTGGTCAGGAGTAAGAAGGTCTAACGCGTTAAACCCTTCCTGCCCTGAAGCATTCATTATGTTTCTAATACCAACCAGAATAGGAGACTTTCTAAGTTGAAAGTCTCCTTGCTGGTCTTCGGGAGACAGCAAGCCAAAGTTAACAAACTTCCTGTTTACAGAACCACGGCTACCATCCCACCAGTTAGCATCGTTCTGGGCTAACTTGTGAACAAGCTCTGGAGATTGACCTGCTTCAATAGCAAGCCTTACTAATGGCATCCGAACATTGGTATCCCATTCGTCCTGAGCAGCAGATACAACACGGGCATCAGCCTGGTTAAACAAGTTAATGCCCATGCCACGGGCCAGAGCCTTCGGAACATCAACACCAAGACCGTAAGCAAACCCTGCTAAGCCACCACCAACACTTGCGGGAACATCGGTAATATCAGCAAGCTCAATGCCCTCGTCAGGACGACCCATTGCGCCGGGTTGAACTGATTGTGCAGGTTGTTCTGGTGGAAGCTGCGACGCTACATCCATCCCAGTCTGAGCAAACTGAGATGGCATCGGCTGATCAATATCAATACCACGCTCGTAAGCGCCCCTTAATGTTGCGCCAAAACGTTCTTCTGCAAGAGCATCAATAGTTGAAGGATCTTGCCCCATTCTGCGCTGAGCTTCATAAAAGCCACGAATAGATTGAGATGTATCAGCAAATGGCTCGGTTACCATGCCCCTGGTCCTACATTTTCGCCCTTGCTTTCGGGCCCGCCTTTACCCTTACCTTTATTCTTACCCTTACTACTAGGCTTCCTATCGGGAACACCAAACGTCCCTGGTGTAACAAACGTGTTCTTTTTTCGGTCATAATATCCGTATCTGTTTCCAGAATACTGATCGAGTAATCCGCTTAACAGTCTGCGCTGCTCGTTGATCTCCCGAATCTTTTGGTCAGTAGCTGCGCCAAATGGTTCAGAAATATCAATCATACCCATATCTCTAATAGCCTGAACACGCTCGCCAAGAATTGCCTTGTTCTTTTGAGCTTCCTTCTTAAGCTCATGACCCCTTCTTATAAGAGCAATATAAGAAGGCTTGTTCATGCCACTTTGATCACTGGAGGCCATACTCTCAAACATCTTAGCACTTAGCACCTGATCGCCGTCTTTTATCTGGCCGTTAAGAAGTTCAAAAGGAATGCCAATTTCTACCATGCCGTCTTCGGCAGTATAGTCTGATATTTTTGTAAGGTTAAAAACGCTTTCAGGTATTTTAATTATAGCGGCTGGTTTACCAAGAGCTATGCCGTGTAAATGCTGAGTATTTCTACGAAGGGCTCTAAGCCTCCTTGTTAACTCTTTGGGCTCTTTAACCGTAAACTTCTGAGGCTGCCCTCCTCCTAAGCGGCGTGGTGGCTTGGGTATCGGCGGGAACATATCCTCAAAGTGCTTACTTTCAGCTCGTGACTGCTCTCCTGAAAGCAGACCAGGCAATGATGTTTCTTGTGCAAAGTCGCTTGGGTTAAGGTCACGAGCAAGCTGCAATGCTCTGAACGCAGCAGCACGCTTGGCCATACTGTCAGCAGAAGAGAACTGGCTTGCAACTTCCTCACGACTCAAAGCCCCAAGGTCTCTTCGCTCAGCCGCAGACGGCCCCATAATCATGTCCTTGGCTAGTTCGAGATAGCCACCAGGACGACCGGTGCGGACTTGATTTGCTGCCGCAGTAACTTGCTGTCGGGTTTCTTCGTCGATGTTTGGATTATTAAGAACCCGTGCAGCTTCTTCTAAGAACGCAGCGCGTGCCGCCCTTGGGGGGCGGCCGCCGTACTGAGAACTATTCAGTTCTTTAGCAGCACGAACATACTCAGGGGTTAATGCCTCATTACCAGGAAGACGAATCCTTTGACCAACCTTGATCATGTTAGGATCAGAAATATTGTTTAGCTTAGCAAGTTCCGACACACTTGTTTTGTTACGTGCAGCAATCTTGCCTAGCGTATCACCAGCAGAAACTTCATGCTCTTTAGAGCCAGCAGCAAGCTGGCCAAAGTTAGGAATCTGGCTGTCCTTTGTGTTCTGCAAAGCACGAACAGCAACCTCCGCACCAATCTTCTTCATTAGATTGGTTGTCCCAGAAGCAGCTAATCCAGCTAGTGCTAGCTTGTATTGAGGAGAAGCATCGCTAATAATTTTAGATGAACGAGTCGGCTTACCCAGATGATCCGGGCCTTTGTAAGTTGCCGCAAAGACTCGGCCTAATGAGGGTAAGATTCTAGCCACCGAACCAACTCCCCCGAGTGCTGCCAACACCCCTCTTGTTTAGCTTGCCATCAGTCGTAAGGTATTGGCGCTCAAGTTCAGCAGCAGCCTGCGGATTGGTCTGACGCACACGACTAATGACCGAACGAATCTTGCGAGTCATGCCATCTGTGTCATCCCAGAACTCGCCTTGAGAATCATCAATAGCCTGCTGAATATCTGCATCGCCTTCGTTAAGAGCTTGGCTGTATTCACGCTCAATACTACCAGCCTCTTGCTCAAATGCAGTCCTCTGAACCGCTGCCTCACGAGCACCAATCTGACGATCAGTAAGAAGCTGTTCCCCAGCAAGCTTTTGCCGCATGGCTTCTCGTGTTGCTTGCTCACCAACACCGGCCATTGTTGCAGCGCCACCACCGCCACGCATACCGCCCAAGCCCCCCAAGGCTTGGGCTCCCATACCTGCTATTGTTGATTCGGCTAAACGTTGTCGCTCACCAAGCATTTCCTGGGCACGCTGCTCTGCGCCCTCGTATGCACCTACAAGATCTCCGTACTCACTAATGCCACGTTGCCTTAGTTCGTCACGCTGTCGCTGAGCAACAGAAGCCGCCGCTCTCTGCCGAGCACTTCCCCGTGCACTAAAGTCGCCAGGGGCCCCTTGATCCAAAATAGCACGGGTGCCCTCAGCAGCCGCAAACCCCATAGGGCCACCAAGAATAAGTCCAGCCACAGATGGAGCTACTCTTGCAGATGCTCTATTAACAGCACCAACCCCTCTTCCAATGCTGCCCATTAAATTTCTAGGATTTGCCATAACTACCTCAGACTAAGTGTTTCTTACCGTAAATAAAGACCCAATGACCACCTAAACCAGAAACCATTTCTTGATTTGGATACGTACCAGTGTGAACTACTCCGTTTGTTGTGTCTCCAAATGACCATCTTATTTCTAACGCTTGTTCAGCGCCCTGACAGTTTGGAGCACCGGTATTAATATTGCTCCTGGTATGAGTAGGAGAAAAAGAAGCCGAAGCGGAGTATACCCCTTGGCCCGCAAATACCGGTCGGCCTTGAGTATAGGAAATGCCACCAATCGGATCAAACGTATTACCACCACTACCAACCAAAGGTACAGGAACAGTGTGAAAGAAATACCCCTGAGACTTTTCAGCAGGGGCAACAACAGTTTCATCTAGCCACTCAGCAGCACGGTCAATAGTAGCTGCAAAAGTATTGTCCCACTCAAGGTAGGCAACCTGGTCATAGGTGTACTTATCGGCTCGGATGCCGGTCATAAGGCCGACACCGATCCTATGTTTAAGATTGTTTGTTGAAGGCAAGCGACTGCTCGCACCTTTGGTTCCAGAAAAGTTAATAGCTGCAAAGACGTGGTGAATCGTCATTGGAAACGGCAAAGGAATAATGCGGCGATCAAGAGTAAACGTGTTAGCAGATGCGTTAAGATAAGGAAGGTCCTGGGCTCTCATATAACCGTCAGCTACGGTCCCGCCTGTTCCGCCCTTAACAGCCCAGAAACCACTAAATAAGTTTACAGCAAGGACATCATAGCCAGCACACTCAAGAACGTTTTCCGCTTTTAAGTCTGTACCTGGCTCATGCCGCTGGGAAAACTTGTTATACCCGCCACGCAGTTTTCCGGTGAACAGATCATCAATCTTTTCAAAGCCAGTGTTAATCCCTTTAGCACCAGTTGCTACAATAGGATCATCAGCAACAGACTTAACAAAAGACTCTGTAACAGGTGCAAATGCTCCGTTGTGAGAGGGGATATTCTGGATGTTGGCCGATGTATCTCTTCCGACTAAGCGATGAGAAAACTTCATTGAGATAGCTACAGAAAACTGTGGCTTAGGAACTGCCTCCTTCTTGGCTGTAAACTGAGCAAGGTATGCTTTTTCTGGGTCAATCTCAACCTTAAGCCCTGATTGAACATAAGGGTTAAGTCTTAATACTGACTGGTTAAGCGCAGCCGCCGGAACTTCCATCCTGTAGATAACATTCTCAAATCGAGTTGGCCTTGAGGAACTAATATCCTTTGAGTAGATAATCAGTTCGTAACCCATATCCTCAGCGGCATTGCTTCGCATGTCGCCCTCTGCGGACTGATGATTTGCAGCACCTGTATCAACATCTGTCCAGTAATCCTGCAAAGCAATAGGCTCAGCACGAGTATCAGTACTTAGAGATACCTCACGCAAAAAGACATCGGGCCTTCCGCTTGTATTAAACCCTAAAGCATCACGGGTGTACTCTTGAAGCGGCGGTATAAAGAACGGGATAGACTGGGGGTTTGTATCACCAAATCCGCCAAGAACCGCAGCAGTTCCGCCAGACATCGTGGTATAAACTGGAATGTAAAGATTAACACGGAAGCTACCGCTTGGAGTATCCAAATGGTCATGAGTAACTCCAGATGCTGTTAGGAGTTGCAGCGTTGCATGAATAGGATCGTAAATATGCTCAGCAAGCAGCTTGACGCCCCGTCTTAATCTTTTGAAGCTAATCAAGGAGTGGCTCCAGTAGAGTTATCGAAAACGAAGGCACGAAGCTAAATGGCCGTTGATACCAAGGACCATCTACAGCTCCGGTAGATGTAGTTCTAATAGGAAGAATGCAGGTAATCCTAATGCGTGTATCAATAGGCAGCGGAATCTTTAAGTCAGAAGATTCAAATGCAAGGCTCTGATCAGGAGCAAAACTAACAGGGCCAGAAGTAGTATGATTGGTAATACTGCTTAAAGCAGGAAGCATGTCGTTTGTTGGAACAGCAGCGGCATTAGACATCATGCTCCCGCTGACATCAAACTCTCTAACATGAAACACCTTGTTTAAAGTTCTACGGTCTTCAGGGGTAAACGGATTATCTATTGAAATGTGAAACTGCACATCTTTAACGAAGGTGCTTGCAGTTCTTCCTGTTGGAGCAATTCCTGTATACTTAAACGTGTTGGTGTACTCATCGTCATCAGTAAGAAAGTATGCGTTTACTGAGTGCAAAACAGACGGAGAGGATAACGCAAAGCTAATTTCCCAGGCAATTTGTTCGGCACCCAGCCCTGAACTAACAGTGCTTTTAAACGTAGGGTTTTGAGATGCTGGAGGATAATAAGGAAGCCTGTTGCCTTTAACTCTAAAGTCGTTTGTTGGCTCTGCTCCAACGGGAGTTGGAGAAACTCCAGGGGTAACAACCTTATTTGAGACTGGCAGCCAGGGGCCCTTTGGAGCTGCAATTGCTGTTAGTTGAGTCTGTATGTTTGCATCAGCTCCAGCAGTCAGGGGTAGGTATCCAACATGAAAGTGTTGAGGTACCCAGCGATTAAGAAGATCCCCTGAAGGAATGTCGTTGATTAGCTTTTCAATATCTTGGAGAACGCTTTCAATGCGATCCCCATCAATAGTAGTTCCAGTAGCAAACTGCTCTTTACTAATCCTGCGAATACTCATGTTAACTCCGGCGCAATAGGAGTTACATTAGAATGCGTTTGACCTGTTAGGTTAAACCCGAGGCCAACCCAAACGTTAGCAGCAGCACCACCAATATGCTTAACGACATGACCAGATGCAGTATCCATTGCACCGGACTTAGCGCTGGATCGAAATGTATTCTGCAAGATAATGGCTTTAGCGCCTGACTCGACAAGGATAAAGCTTTCTTCATTTGTTGCTCCTGTAGACGAAGCGTCACTTGAGAGGCGCTCAAACGTACAGTTCTTAATTAAAACCTTTGCGCTAGAAGCAATGCGAAGAAGAAACTTGTCATTGTCCGACTCTGGCTTTCTCCCAAAATGCAAACCATCTAAGATGCAATTTGACTCAATAATCCCAACGTTTGTTACCAGCGCTCCTGGTACGCCTGTAAGGCGGGTCCCCGGCTTTTTAAGCCGGAACCCGCCATGGTTGCCCGAAAGAAGAAGAATGCCATTCTGTGACTCCTGTGGCTCCTCTATTGGGGAGCCGGCGGAAACTAGCTGTTGCCCTCTCCCAGCAGAGCTACGAGTATTTTCGTCTCGCTTGCTTTGATCTAACTCTTTTCTTTCTGATGTAGACTCAGGAATATTTAACGTCATCGACCAGTCCTCCGACGTTTTCCTAGCTGTTGTACATTTGCTTTGAGTGTATCAAAGATCAAAGAATCAGCACGGCCACGCATAAACCCAAAGATCATATATGCTAGCTCTTCTCCTTTTACAGAGTCACTAGTGGCAATCTCGTCAAACTCTTTATCATCTATAAGGTAATCACCAGCAGCGGGGTTAGCCTGCAATCCATACTTGGGACCATTAGCACTTGCAAAAATACGAGCAACAAGATTGCTTGCAGAGTTTTGAAATCTAGACCTAACAGTTTGCTTGTTTGATACAAACGTAATGTTAGGCACTTCCTGGTTCTGGTTGGTATCAATAATCTGGGTAGTGTATCCCTTACGATCTGATCCCAACAAAATGTTGTATACACCCCATAACCAACCAGAACTAAGCTGTCCGTCAGTACTAGCCGTTGCTCCCTGAGAGCTAAGACGAGCAAAAAGCCCTCGTGCGCGCACAAGCATTCCGGGGGCATCTACTTT
>TARA_R100000805_G_scaffold3947_1_pt1 | contig 18889 bp, 14 predicted proteins | sample TARA_R100000805 | Tara Oceans TARA_R100000805 (sample SAMEA2622832) | marine metagenome | biome: marine biome (ENVO:00000447); feature: surface water layer (ENVO:00002042); material: "saline water (ENVO:00002010), including plankton (ENVO:xxxxxxxx)" | depth 5 m
GTGTTGCTGACCGTTGATGATCCGGCGTCCCATGCCCAAGCAACAAAAGTGCGTCCAGACTGATTTACAGCATTATTCGACCCAAGGCTAAAGCCGTTCGAATCAAACGAAGTCAAATCATTGCTGCCTGCAGCGCCTTCAGTAGCTGTTGAGTTCGACTGCAGGTCTGCACCTGTTCCACGAACAATGTCGAACAGCATGTGGTTATGACCGCCGTTTCTGTTTTTAATCCACACCCAATCAGGGTTAAATTCAAGACCTGTGATTGATTGCGTGCTGCCGTTGCCAGTCCACAGCTTGGTGTCAAAATAATCCGAACCATCGGCAATCGTCGGGGTCGGGAGGTTCGTTGTGCAAAGTGCTTTGTAACCGCTTGGGGCGGTATAGAAAAAATCACGTTGGCCGAAGTTATAAATTGCTGTTTTCGTTCCCGATGGATTGCCGTTGTTGTAGCAAGGGAAAACGCCATCACTTAAATCAGGAATAGTGCCGTCGCCAAAAGTGATGGTGTAAGTCAGCGACCCGTTTTTGTAAAAATAAACAATGCCATTATCCATGTCCAAAGCGGTGCCAATGATATCGCTTGTCCCATAAGAAGTAGTACCTGAATTGTTGTAATTACCATCCCAGTAAACAGGTCCATCTTGCCACCAGCCGATAGCGCCAGACCCAGGGGCACTAATGCTTGCAGTCGCATTTTGCCCAGCTTTACTGCAAATAGCTCCTACATAACCAGCACCCTTACCCTCCCAGTACCATTTACCACTGGTCAAAAAGAAGGTTGCCGTGTTGTTTCCATGATCAGTGCTGCTAATTTCTAGATTTCCGTTGCTGTATGTTGTGCCTCCATCCTTAGCTAGCGGATTAAAGGTGCAGTAGTTCCCGCTAACTTCTCCGCCCGCACCAGTGTCTGACTGCGATCCGTTCGTTGGCGCGTCAAGCAAGCTATCAAGAACGTCCCCTCCTGGGTCTTGGGCAAACGCCATGTAGACATAAGTTTTGCCGCTGACGTTGTAAGTAGACAGGCTCCCGCTTGCTTCTACGTCGAAACCAGTGTCGTCATAATTAACGTACTGGGTGCTGTTTGTGCTTTCTGCACTTGACCCTTCTGCATAAAGACGTTTCTGAAATTGACCGCCAGAATCACGTGTTGAGTCGTAAATACGCCAACCCGATTGAACATCTACTCCCTTCACCATAAGGAATGCAGGCTTGAAGCCTAGGTCAACACGAGGTCCGCTCCCACTGGTGTTGCCGTTGCCAGTGTACGATCCAAATTTAGAAAATCCAGAAATTGGCCGCCAGGCGTATAAAATTGACCCTGGAGATTGACTGCTATTCCAACCATAATCAGAGCCTAAAGTGATAACTGAATTAGAAGGTGCAGTGTCGTTGGCTATGTATTGGGTATCTGTTTCTGCTGCGTCTGAGTTTAATTTTAAAAATTTAGTTGCGCCAGTATTATGAGACTTAAACCAAACCCACCAAGCATCACCGCCTCCACGGTTCTTACCTATGACAAGCTCAGGTGCGCTGGAAAGCCCGTGGCCCACGGTCGCACCAGATGTTGCGTTTCCAAGGAATTGGATGACGGAAAAACCATACGTGTCATTTGCACTCACATTGGCTGTGATTGAGCCATCCGTATTAGACGATGCCGTACCACCTGCTTTCCAGCACCAAGCGACGTAAGTTCCACTGCTTTGGTTGACGTTTGTAGCCCCCTCACCATTTGCGCCAAGATTAAAACCGTTAGACGTAAATCCACTTAATGATGTCAGATGCGTTGCTTCAGCACTGGTGCCATCAGAAAGCAAATGCTTGCCAGCTCCTCTCGCCGAATCAAACAGTCGATGACTTGAGCCTGCATTCCTTACCTTGATCCACACAAGATCTGGCTGAAACGCTAGAGAGGTAATTGACTGGGAGCTGCCTGTACCAGAATAGGTAACTGCTTTGAATCCCTTAGAATTGGTGTCAACAGACGCAACAAGGTTGTTGACAGTAAACGTATTTGAGTTGCCGCTGCTGTCCGTTCCAAGCGCAGCGTTGCTGCTGTTGTCGGAGAGGTCGAGGTGAAATCCGTTCGTTCCGTATGTTCCCGAATAAGCTGCAGCTTGCCAAACACCATTATCATCAAACGCCCCAAATGATGTGGCATCAAGCGCAGAGCCGTCAATCAAATAGATGTCTGCGAGATACCCATTTAGATAAAACGCTGACTGGCCCGACCTTCCACCAATAAAATGCGCACAGGCTTTATTGACCGACAGGTCGCTGTTTTGAGGTGGATACGATGCTGAACTAAAATCAGTGACTTGTGCGCCATTTATATACAGCTTAATTCTATTTGCTGCTGTCGATTCAGTCGTGTCTACAGCTAAAACAATGTGTGTCCACGCAGAATAATCACGAAAAACTTGAGTAGTTTTTAGGTTGTAATTTGTCCCGCCGGTTCTTACATAAAGGCGAAGCGCGTCCGTACCGCCATCATCAGTATATAATGTTGTGTAATCAGATGAGTTGTTAGCGTCAAAAATAGCTTGGTAAACATTAGAAGCAGATGGATTCGTTTTTTTATACCAACACGAAAAGGTAAATGTTTTGCTGTTGCCAGCAGATGACGGAGTCCTTGACAGATGCGCTGAATCTCCTCGGTTGAAACGCAGCGAACGGGTCGGCCCTGCAGCAGCATCGTCAGCAGCAGCAGCCTGAAAAAAGAGCGGACTTGCAGACCCAGGAATACTCATGACACGTTCAGCAGTGAAGTGACCGTAATACGGGTCGAGCTTTCCACATAGTAGGCAAGAACATCCACGGCACTAGCTGTAGTAGTCAAAGTCGGTGCCGTTCCACCGGCAAACTTATATACCGAGTTATACGCAAGCGTCCTGCTGCCTGTGCTGTCCTGAGTGACCACAATCACACCAGACTGACCTGCAGTCACGTTGGTTGGAGCGCCTAGCGTCCGGTTGCCTGCAAGCGTCACCGTGAAGTTATTGCCAAGGCTTAAATCAACGGCAATCGTTGCCCCATCGGTCAACGCAACAGGCGTTCCACGCTGTGCCTTTGTAAAGCTTTGAGCAACAGCAAGGCCAGCCACAGTGGTCGTTGCATCAGGCAACGTGACGGTAACGTCAGAGGTGGGGTTACAGGTCAACGTCAGCTCATGATCGTCAGCAGATGTGCCCTCCATCACGATGTTGGCGTTAAACGTCGCGACACCTGTGAACGTTGAGGTTGAGTCAAACGTGGCAACACCAGTAACGTCTAAGGTGCCGGGGACATCAACATTGCTGGTGAACTCAACATCAGTGCCATTAGAAGCGGTCTGCAGCAGTTGACGAGCACTACCGTTCGCTAGCTTGCTGACTGCAATCTCTGCACTTGCACTGATGTCTGCGTTCGCAATCGTTGCGTTCGCAATCATCGTGCTTGTAACCGTTCCGGTGTCACCAGTGGTTACGACGTTGCCCGTAACATCGGGGAACGTAATCGTGCGATCAGCAGTCGGGTTGGTGACTGTAATCGTGGTCTCGTTTGCATCGTCTGCAGAGCCCTCAAACGCCAGCACAGCGTTCTGACCCAGCAACACCGTTCCAGTAAACGTCGGGCTAGCAGCGCCGATCTTTTCAGAGTCAAGCTCTTGAATTGCAGCCTGAACGTCAGTGGCTGCAATGTTTCCGGTGGCAACAACTGAAATGTTTGCTGCAGTCTGACCAGCAATAGCGTTGGAAACGTCGATCAGCTGGAACGTTGATCCCGTGCCCAAAGAAATGAGCATGTCGGGTGGGGCCAAAGCTTCTGCTGGCGCGTTACCTGAACCAGTGCCACTCGTGTCAACAACAACGTAATAATTGAGGTTGCCAGAAGCAGGATCGGGCAGTGCCGCACCATTCGTAAAACCAGCAGCAGAGCCAGCAGTCGTAACGCTGCTCAGCGTATTGCTGCTTGCGTCATACGTTCCAGCGTTAATCAGGTTGCCGCTGATAACCGTAATTGGTAGGAATGATGTTCCTGTATAGATGTAAAGATCTTCGTTCTTCTCGTCAAAGAAGAACTGACCCTTGAAGTCACCATCAGGGAAGGTGACGATGTTATCGGTAGCGCCAGCACCGCCGAACTTGGTGACGGAAGAATCGGCAAGTTTCGCTGCAGTTACTGCATCTGAAGCGATGCGATCAGCTGGGATCGTGCCGCTTGTAATCTTTGACGCCGAAAGATCTGGAACGTCAGTCGCAGCAAGGGTGTCACCAGTCGTAACGTGACCTTGAGCGTCAATCGTTACCTTGGTAAAGGTGCCAGTCGAGACTGAGTTGCTGTGATCAAGGTTGCCGCTTGCGTCAACCTCTAGTCCCGTACCAGGGATAATCGCACCTTTGGCAGAACTGGTCGCGACAGGCAAATCACTAGCTGCTAATGCGCGACCACCAGTAATCAGACCCTTAGCGCTATAGGTAACGACATGGTGCGTTGAGCTGGCCGTTACGTCGTTATCAACCTCAATAGTGTTGGAGTCCATGCGGAGTCCTTCACCGTTGACGATCACACCACCTTTGGCGCTGCTCGTCGCAACAGGAATATCACTGCCGTCAATCGTTCGATAAGTGACCGAACCACCAGCACTGGTAGGGCCAGCAAGAAACTGGTTGGCTGCAGACGTGTCGTTAATGACTGCTGCAATGGTGACGCTGCTGCCGCTTGTCGTTGCAGTGATGTCAACAACGCCGACAGTACTACCGCTAACGCTGTTAATTGAACCAGCAGCCTTCAGGCTTTGCCATGCACTGCCGTCCCAGCAATACAGGTTGTTGTCGTCCGTGTCTAAAGCAAGCTGACCTGTAAACGCTCCAGAGCTAGGCAGCGTTGTGACTAGATCAACCGTTGATTCGTTGGCAAGCTTTGCAGCCGTAATGCCGTCGTCAGCAACTTTTGCTGTTGTAATTGCAGCATCGGCAATGTCTGCTGTAGCAATACCGCCTGCAGCAAACAGAATTTTCGCGCCAGGTATCGTGTCGTCACTAATCAGGGTGACGCCATTAGCGACTAGATCGCCAACCGTCAGCTTTTTGGTTTCGCTGGCGCTGGTGTCTACAACAGCAACCAAGTCGCCAGTGGCGAGAGCGGAGCCAGTGAGCGCATTAAGCTCACTAATCTTTTTGTCAGCCATCGGCGGAGGCTCCTAGATTACTCGTCACTGTCTAGATCCAGGCTAGCAGTGTCGTCTTGATCAAGTACGACCTCATCGCCGCTCTCTGTAAGCGTAGTGTCAGCGGTTTCAAGGTCCATGCGCAGCTGAATTTCTCCAGTCGTGATGAAATCAGCAGTTATCTGCACTGTGTTGTCTGGAGCAAACTGGACAGCAGCTGCAGTTATGATTCCGTTTGCTTGATACCAGATCTCATCATCTGATCGAGCTGTGACACCACTTGGGTTGTAATCTTTGACCTTAAGATAAAACCGGCCTTCAAAATTACTGCCAACCTGCGTTCTCAACGCAAGCTCCATCATGTAGTTAGGCAGCTCATTAGTCGTGTCTCCGGTGTATTCCCAAAAAGCACTGATCCTTCCAGAGCCGGAAATCAACGTGTTGACTCTTTGTCTAAACTCGTCCGACAAGGTTGTTGTGTCAACAGTCTCCCTCTCAGTGTTGATCTCAAAGCTGTTGACTTGAGCAATTACTCGATAACTTGCGTTCTCAACTTTGACCTCAATGGGGATGTCGTTGCCAGGAGCAGCAAGCGTAGTTGCGTTTGACGAGCCACCGCCAACCGCGTTGGCATAGGAGTCATAAAGCCTGATGCCATCCAGCTCATCGACGTAAATAAACTTTTTTACGCTTGAATCTGTATAGCTGTCGATAAAATCAAGAGCACTATCGTCTGTGCTAGTGATCTCAATTTGGTCGCCAGTCAGCAGCTGGCCGTGCTCAAAATCAAAGCTAAATCGCTTTGCAGTCGCATTTACATCGTCAGGCTTAATTGTCGAAGACAACGTGCCGCCGTTAAACTTCCGTTGCAGCTCAACCTTGCCGTGCGTTCCAAGATATACCGTCATGAGATTGTTACGGTAGCCAGTGCTCCAGTGCCCTGGAACGCAATCTCGGCACGGACAATGTCACCAGTTGCCGCTCCAATCGAAGCACTGGTGATGTAAGCGGTCAGCTTGATGTCGTTGTTATCCGTTCCATCAACCCAACGAAAGGTCAGCTCAACGGTGTCGCTGCTGCTAACGCCATCAGTGCCTGTCTTGTAAAGCTTGTTGAGAATGTTTGTTGTGTTGAAATTGTCGTCGTCGTCTTTGTAATACAACAAGGTTGCGCTGCCGCTATAGCCAGCAACACCCGGCGAATAGCTGCGAATATGTTCGTTCAGCGTTGTCGTCTCGAGCGTTTCGAGGTTTGACGACAGCTGAAAATTAACGACCTTGGCAAGGGTCGTCCCACCGAGCTGCATAACGCCATCTCTGCCGGTGTAGACCTTTGCCATCAGATCACGCCAATCAGATTCACTGTAACAGTGCTAACCCCAGGCCGCACCTGGACTATCTGAGGTGGACCTTCATACCGATACTTAGCCTGCGTCCCAGAAGTTGATGCTGTTGCAGTAGCCGCAGGAGTATTTGCTTGACCACCCATCCCAGAGTGAACAGAGCAGTAGTAATAAAGGGTTGGAGCGTCAGTGGCCACCTTAATTCGCGTATAGGCACCAGCAGACCCAGGCGTTCCAAACGTCGTTACGCCTGTTGTGTATTCCGTTCCACTGTTGTGCGTGCCGTTGCTGGTAGTTGAAAAGCGCAGCGGGTGGCCAGAGTTTGACGAATCAGATTGATCAAATAAATAAACCGTTCCTTCTGTTAGCTCCAAGGTCTCAGCACTGGTGTCGCCACCGTTGAACCGATACTTGTTACCGCTGTCATCCACAACAGTAACCGTGTAAGTCACAGTGGCCACCTCTGTCTCTTCTGGCCTCAAAGCATCAGTGTTGGATGACCAGCCAGCAAGGGCGTTATCGGGCAAGTCGAACGTGCTAAACGTGCCCTGCACCTCGTCATAGTGATCCAAAAATTGCTCAGCGTTGGCATCGCCAATGTTGGCGTAGGACAAACTCAGCTTTACCTCTGTTCTTTCGCTGCCGTAGAGAATCCGGTGCTCCTTACCGTTTTGTGCCTTAAACGTCTTGACGGGATAGCTGCCAGGGTCGTAGGTGCGACCAGTGGGCTGCAGAGTAGGAAAGGCCATTAGTTCTCCTCCACAAAGACAGAGCTGGAATCCACAATCAACTTGGCAAGCTCGCTGACCTCATCACTATCGCAAGGATGCTCAGAGGCCACAATGTCCACCGTGCCTTCTTGTGAGAACGTCAGCTGCTCAACCACATAGATGTTCTGCGCAACCTTTTCATTTCGGATGGTAAACACAGAATCATGGAACTTAGAGTCGGCGACTTGGCCGCCACTCACTTGCATTTGGGCGTCCTCTACGTCGTCTGAACCTGTTTTAAAGAAGGTAACGTCATGCGTTCCATCAGCCAGCTCTTCAACGCTTGTCACTGCACCACTTGAACTGATAGTACCGTTGTTAGCGCTGCTGTATGGAGAAGAGCTTGTGATGACCTTGATATAGGAACCTGCCCTGAGGTTCAAGCCATGTACGGTTGTTGAAAAGCTAATGGTGTGAGTGACTAATTTGCGAATACCCAGAAAATACTTGGCGACCTTAACTGCATGACTCCTTGAAGTACAGAACTGTGTCAAGTCAAACTGCTCTTGCGGCAAGTCAGTAACCCTGTCCTTGTCCTCCTTAAGCCTAACCTCAATAGCTCTTTCTTCCGGTAATTTATTTTTCGACTCATGCCTGTAACGCACCACGGCTTTAAAGTTTCTGCGCTCTTCGCTTCTTAGGTATTCAAGCTTGTAGCTATCCTCAAGGATGTTGCCAGCGGTAAACAGCTGGTCAATAACTACAGGGCCATCGTTGATCTCACCACTCGCTGGGTGATGCGGGATAGCTGGCAGCAAAGAAAATTTGCCATCCATAATTACAAAATTGCATAAAAAGTAAGGAGCTGTGTCTGTAATGTACTGGCGAAGGTTGGTCCGTTCAGCAATTACTCCATTGAAAAATAGCTCTTGCTTATGGATGAACCTTGAGGTCTCTTCAAAATCATCAGCATTTAACAAGCTTGGATTTGCAGCGGTCATGTTTAGCAAGTTGCCGGCTCCAGCAATGCCGTTTGTCAGCAAGTAATAAACAAGATCGGTAAACAGGTTGCTGGGACCAAGCTGTTGCCGGTAGGTCAGACTGTCTGACTCTTCATAAGGATTGCCCTCAGAAGCGTTGTAATCAGGATGCAAACGGGTTACATGCAGGCCACTGCCGATCCAACAACGCATTTGATCTAAACTTGTAAAATTGCGGCTAGCCTTTAGCGACAACCCGGCAAGTGTTAAAGCGCCATATTCAGGCATTTTTTGATTAGACAGAATTTCATTTACATAAACGATGGAGTGCTCAGGCTCTGACTCATTTGATTTCTGAACTAAGCCTCTATAAAGGCTTAAGTCTGCATATTGGCTTTGGCTTTCAAACACAGTCGCGCCTGTTGTAATAGAGCTGGCAGGAGTTTCTTCGATGTCATTGATGAGATACCTGTAACCAACGCTGCCAAACGTCCAATAAAAAGGATTGCTGCCCGCGCTAATAGTTACAGTGTCTTCGACAGTATCGCCTTTTACCCACCCGTCATTTGTTCCTGCGTCATTAACGACTTCAATCGGTTTTGCAAAATCCCAGCGTTTTTTGAGCCCACTAAAATGGTCTTCAGGCAATTCTGTAACTTGGACAGTTATTTTAATTTTTAACTTTTTACTCCCTTTCGTCATGGAGCGAGTTGTGCTGTTTGTGCTGCCAACAGCAAGATTGCTGGCATCGCCAAAAAGCTCATAGAAATAACCGCCTTGCCGACCCGCCCCAGCAGGTGCTTCAGCGATATCATTGATCTTGTAGCTAAAACCAGAAGACTGCAAGTTTGTTTCAGTCGGGTGGTTGCTTCTAAAAGGATTGCTGCTGCCATACGCAGCATCTGTTCCTGATGTCGCTCCAGTGCCCCGTTTAAATGTGACTGTTTCCCCCTCAAAAAAGCCGGGATTACTGCCGATAATATCGGCGCTTACTGCAGACCAAGCATGAGTGATTCCATTATTGACTCGTGCATAATGGTCAGGCGAAAGCTCAAACTTTTCAACCGTCCAATTAACCCTTAACCATTTATCGCCAAAGACCTCCAAAGTCTCTTTTGATCTCCTTGCACCGACAGAACCAGATGCGCTATCAGCATTGCCAAAAATTTCGTGCAAGAAAGCTCCTGATCTTCCGACCGTTCCGTTGCCAAAAACTTGGTCAAACCGCATCGAAATGGCACGGTCACGTGTTCCGGATGGCGCCTGCGGTAAAACCTCTTGGGCCTTCACCGCTGTGGGGATTGAAGACGATGCAGGATCAACCACTGTGACAGGCTTACGCAAAAACTCTTTATTTCGATCAATGTTCCTTTTTTTAATCTTGTGACCAGCTGTTTCCACCTCAAACTCACCCAAACCTGGCACGTTTGGATTTTTTTGAATTATTCGTTGTTTCGTTTCAGAAGTAGATGCAGACAGCAAAATCATATCTTGGTCTTCTGATAACGCACGCAGCTCTGACGCTGGAATGCCCACAAACTTGTACTCAAGCTCTTTTGATACTGTTCGTGGATGCGTAAACCTTATGAAGTTGTACTGATCAACAGGCTTGCTGCCTCTCACCACAAAGTAAAGATCAATGCGCTGAAATTTAAAAGCGTCTCCATTGCTGTCTACACCCGCCTCACGCACAAACACTTGAAATACAGACGATCTCATGATGGTGCCTGTGTACGTTCCAGAACGCACTTGCACCTCTTCATCTTCGTAACGACGCAACTCGCTTGGTGTAGGCGTACTATTAAACGCACAAAGACCGTTTAACCGTTGAAAAACCTTGCTGCGAATTCCAATCTCGGTAACAACAGCTGGCCTATTGTTTCTGACTAAACCAGCAGCAACCCTAGTGATAGGGAAAAATCCTGCGCCGACACCAGGACCGTCATCAATAAAATCTTGAGCCGGGTTGACCACGTTGCCTTCACTGACAAGACCTATGACTTGCTGCCGTGATTCGTCGTTATCAATACACCGCAATTTAATTCTTTGAATGTCATCAAGATCGGGATCAAATCGTTCCAAAGATCGCGAGATGACTACCCAGTTTGTATTGGCAATGGCAAACTGCTCACCAATTTGCATTGCTTCATCAGCTGCAATTTGCTCTGACTCAACTGCAGAATTTATATCATCAACGGGCTCACCGCCTCGGTTATTGCTCCGTTGATATTTGTCTTCAGGAATGCTTGTTGGGTAAATAACAAATTCAACAATATCCCCTTCTCTTACACGCTGAGTCTCTGAAAGCTCGGTAGAACCATCAACTCTTTCCGTGGAGCCATCTGTTTTAAAAAGACTTACAATACCCATTCGGGGGCTGTGGTTTCGCCCAGTCCCCTCCATCCTCTGCTTGCGAATTCTTTCTAGAGCGTCTTCGTCTCCAGGATCTACATCCTCGCCCTTTGCTCCAACAATTTTGATGCGGCGAAGGACTGAAACACGCACTTGTTTTTCTTCTGTCCCGTCAATAATGGTAACAAGTTCGTAATTAACTCGATGGTTGGTTCCATTAGGTATTGCCCCATAAACGCCAAACTGAGTGTTATTGCTTGGAGAAAACGCATGGCAAAAACCTTCTGATTTGTCCTCCTGATTACTTGGACAACGGAATACATCTTCATCGGGTCCGCTGTATTCACCAGGATCTCCATTGCTGACTTTACCTGCCGTTCCATACAGCAGATTTTTGAGCCGCAGCCGGGTAAAGCCTGATGCAGAATCAACAACGCCCTTAATCGGAGAATTACGCTTCCAATAAAAAGCGAAGAAATCTTCGTACAGCGCATCTAAGGCATTGTTGCCCAAGAAAATACCTTCTAAATCTGGTGGTGCGATGCCATCAGGGGCGATCCCCTCTGCAGCACGACCTTGCTCACCAACAACAAACATCAGCTTGGCTGATTGCTGCGTTCCATGGCTAAACATCCGTGACCACACCAGCTTGGGCGTAATCAACATGCCGCCAACGTCTTTAGCCTCGTTGTAAAGGCCAAAGATGATTGGAATAGGCGAGCCGTAATCCGCAAGCTCATTCAGGGTGTCAAAACCACGGCTAGGCGTAAAACGACCTGCAGCGTTGACACTGCCAAGATCCAGCTGAGTCCGCTTTGATGCCTCAGGCATTTTGGGCTTTGGTGTCAGCAGGTAAGCGACACCAGTCAGCACAAGGCTGATTGCAATTTGGATTAGATAAGGCTCAAGGCCACTTGCCTGAACATCAGGCAAATGCTCGTATTCAGCCGGACGCACCAAGCCCTTGCGCCTTACTTCAGCAGCAAACTTGCGATACTCCTCTTCCGTAATGCCAATCGTCTTGATTAACTCTTTCTCGTACGGAAGCAGTGATACGTCGTAAACAGTCGGACCGAAGACCACTGAATCCTTTCCGACATTCGATTGACGTACAAGATTCCCGTCTGCCATGTGACTGCGAATGCCCAGGATTGCTGCGGTAGCAGCAGAATATCCCCATCATACTGAGGCCGATCTACACGGGAACCCCAGCGCATAAGGTCGCGGCAGATCTCCCATTTGCTGGCTTCATACCAAGACTGCTTAAACGGTGGTGCTTCAATGCCCATCCGTTCCAATGCCTGATAACACAGGTGGATGCAGTCAATATGGCCGTCACTGCCGTCAGCACCTAGCCGATACGGCATTCCGATTAAATCACTGCAGTCGGACACTGTTGGTAATCGGCAGGTTGCCCACAAGTTTTTGCGTCAAAGAACGCCTAGGCACATCCGTTCCAACCGCATCCAAAACTGAACTCAGCTCTAAGTTGAGCGAAGTGTTGTCCCACTGGCCGCCAGTGACCTGGCCGGTATAAGAGTGAACAGTGGTGTGCGTTGCTGTGAGGCCAGAGTCAGGGTCAGAATCCTCAATGATTAGCACTTCGACTTCCATCAAATAGTTGTTCTCAATCGCCTTAACGCCCCAATCACGGGTCAAGTCATTATTTGGGAAGACCAAAGTAGCTTCAAGGCCATCGCCTGTGCGATTGACGGTGACGCCAGAAAAGCCAAACGGAGCAAACTGATATTCGTCACCGCTGTGGGTCAGTTGTTTGCTAATAAAAAAGTTTTGAAACCGGTAGTCAACAGTGTCCTTAGGTGTAATCCTCAGGACGTGACCAAAAGCGAACTGCGTCACATCCCCAGCCTCTTACGGGTGCCGCTGCTCATTTGCAACCGCTTCAATGTTTGTTGCTCACCCTGTTTAGCACCCTCATTAGCAGCTTGCCTCATACCATTCTGGAACTGATCAGCCGTCACATAGTCAACGCTGTTGATGCGTTCCACGGTGTAACGAACGTCGATTGGTGCGGCAACTGCAAGGCCGCCACCTTCGCCTGACGTTCCAGAAGCTCCAGAGTCTGGGATAACAGCGGAGCCGCGAGCACCACGCGAGTAGCGCGCCATGCTTTCACGCATCTTCGACTCGGGAATGATGTACTCGCCCTGCCCGCCTTCGCCAACAAGAGCAGTGCTAGGCCCAGAAACGTAACCACCCGCTGCTTTTATAGGCGGCAATGCAGCAGCAGCATTTCTGGCTCCTTGCGCTCCAAAATCCCCATACTTTTCTGTGATAACTTTCATGCTGCTGCCTGCGTCCTCAGTGACACCTACCCCGGCAAATGCACGAGCAACGCCAATCGCGATGTAAGTCGCAATCATTTGCGTTGCTTGCTGCGCTAGTGCGTCAGCAACAGCTTTCAGCATGTTTACAAACGCTTCCTTAGCGTCCATGCTTCCGTCTGCCAAGGATCGGAAGATGTTTACAAGTCCCTGAGCAACAGCGTTTGCGATTGGCTGTACTTTTTCTAGGATTTGTTGCTGGCGCAGCTCAGCCTGCTCAACCGCATCTAGCTGAGGAAGCAACTCGTTATACAGCTTCAAACGTTTTTGCAGATTTCTTATCTGAATACTGGCTTGTTCTTTTTGTTTTGGAGTGCCTTTTTCGAGCAGGATATTTTGCTGATCAATTTGATCGTTCAAAGACGTTCGAGCGTCTTCTAAACGACGCACCTGTTTTATGCGCAGTTCCAGCATTTCATTTTCGTCTGTGCCAAAGGGGTTTGCCATTCTGAACTGAGCATCCTCTATTGACCTACCCAAACCGGTAGACACTCCGGCTGTTTCTTGCCCAGCCCTAAGAGCACTTAGCTCTTTTTCTATTTTAAGCTGGTTTAAAGCATTTTGAATTTCAGCATTTCTTATTTGATGATTTCTATTAAGTAATTCTGTGCGTGTACGCATTATTTCGTTTATTTCTTCTTCTGTACTATGCCCGGTTAGCGCTACTGTTAAAGCGGCATTCTCTAAGCTCAACAACGCGCGTTCGGCGTGCAAACGCTGGTTTGACATATCTAAAGCTTGCTGTAAACCTGCTTCTTCCCCACGAAGTAAAGTTGTGCGGTTTACTGCTTCGTCTACTATCTGTAAATTTATTTGATTTCTCAGCTGTTCTTGTAATTTAAAAGCTTGTAGAGCCTCTTTTGCCTGGTCCGCGTCAAATCGTGCATTCTCTGCCGCTGCTCTGATAGAGTCGCGGGCTATTTGTTCTTTTTTCTGCCGCAGCCTTTCTGCGTTCGCAAGACGTTGTCTTTCAACATCTAAAAGTTTTACCTCTGCTTCCTTAGTTGCTATCGTTATTTTCTCATCTCTTTCGGACTCAGTTATTAAACCCTTTAACTCGTCTGACCGAGCTTGAGCTATAGCTACTCGCCGATTTTCGACAATTTCAGCTGTTTGAGCTGCTGCCAAACTCTCTATATTTGTTTCATTAAGGCTCTTTTCTAATGCAACCTCTTTTTGCTTTGTCTGCAAAGTTAAACCTACTGTGGCTGCTTCTTCCCTTACAGCGTTTACACGGTCTTTAGCTGCCTGAGTAAGTTCCTCTTGCTGTTGTAAAGGATTAACACCACCAAAAGTTTCTGTACCTAAAAATATAAAAGGAGTGGCAGCGAAACTTTTAAGTGCATTAGCTAAACTACCCAAAGCCGAATCAAAAGTAGCTGCATTTTGAGCATTTATTATAAGTAAATCACCTAAAAATCCTAAATCTTTTGAAGCTTGTTTAGTTATTTCGTTGTACAATTTTTGCTTTTGCCCGCTTTGTTCTAAAGCATTTAAATACTCTTTCTTACCTTCACTAAGTCTTCCTACAGCTGCTTCATAAGCAGTAACGACATTTTTACCTGATTCTAAAGCTCGGCCTAAATCCCCTAAAGAAGAAACTGTTTGATCAATAAATCCGCCTGCTACTTGAAGACCTACTGTCGCAGGACCAAAAATATCCTGTGACATAAAACCCCCAAGCGCGCCGCCTAACGCTTGTGCAGGTCCTCCACCAAACAACAGCGGGAACGCACCCGCTTGAACAGCACTACCAAAGCGGCTTGGTTTAGCGCGTCCACCTCCAGAACCTGACGGTTCAAACCCAAAAGCTGTTGCCATTGGGGACCCGGCAATGTTACGTGCCCCAAAAACAGGAGAAGCCAAAGGAGATGTAATACTTACCCGATTACTTCCCGTGGGAGCTGAGGTTGTAGATCTTTTCTCTCTAGCTGTGGGTACACCTTGAATTCTTCTTTCTTCTTCAAGAAGTTTATTTTGTCGATCTATCTGTGCGTTGTACTCCTTTTGAGCTGTTACCAGGGCACTAACCGCTTTTTTCTCGGCATCTGTACCTGCAGCAGCGTTTCGCAGAGCACGCTCCGCTCTTCTTACCGCGTTTGAATAATTGTTTACATTTTCAATACTTCTTCTGGAAAAGTTTTTTTCTAAACCTCTGCCTAGCTTTATTGTGGCAGCATTAACTCTACCAACTTCTCTCGTTACTGACTTAAGGTCAGCTTGAAGACCTCTAAGTTTGTCTGCTCCCCGTAGAGCAATTTCAATATCTACGTCGTAGTTGGCCACGGGCGAAACGTAGAGGGGCTTGTGTCAGTTTAACGCGAAGCCATAGTTCGCGCCCCTTTAGACATGCGGGCACGATCCATGACTCGTTCTTCCTCTTCGCCTTTCATCTCGTAAAACGCCGCCCAGCCGACTAGCTCTTCCTGCGTTAGGTGCTTTGACAGCTGCGCAAGCGTCATTCCTAGCTCCTTGGCTAGGAAGAACATAAAAAACCAGTCTTTATTCGCTTTTGAGGTCTGCTTTCGCTTCCTCCACCTTGTTTTCAGTGCCGGACGCCAGCATTGCAAGCTGAATGTCTTGCAGCACAGCAGCTTCCACAGCGTTTTTTAGCACAGCTTTTTCGCCGTCCTGGAACAGGCGTTTGCCGTTTTCGTCAAGTGCTTTTTCGATCAGCATTCCAAGGGCAAAGTCGTTGGCGTCGTCCGAACCGGCCTTCTTTTGAATGGACTCACGCTCAGCGATGGTAAGAGGGTGCCAGTAAATTTCGAGCACCACTTCGTCGCCATCTTTGACTTCGTGCTTATACAGCTGGCTAACGCCGAACTTGTTACGGAGCAGTTCGGTAGCGCGCATAAAGTAGTAGCGTTTGTCTCAATATACTACACAACTGCTGTGAACTGACAAGAAACAATCCCGATGAAGTGCGAACGATCTTCTAACTCAAGGGGTGTCGGACCAGAAATGTCGGATACGCGAGGCGCAACGCTGAAAGTATCGGTGTAGTCAGAAGCGTTTACCGATGTAAGGCCGTCGATTACAGCCTCACTTAAAGATGACAACACTGACGTTCCAGCAGACTTCGGGACGTAGATGTTGCACTGAATGACGCCTGAGTAGTAGTCCTGAGCTGCGCCTTGGTTTTGGATGGTGGAACGGTTGAAGTTGACCGTCATCAGAATGTATTTCTTGTCTTTGCCGGGGGTGGTGTACTGAACGTTGTCATAAACCATGAGCACCGTGTCGTCGGCTGTGTCAACAGCGTCGGTGACTGCTTTTTCAAAGGCCGCGCGGGCGTTTACGAGAGTCATGGCTTAGAGCTTGGTATAAGACCCAAACACACTGCTGCTGGATCCAGTTCTGACAAAAATACGGCCAGGACGTTTGTCCCCAAAGGTCTGCTGGACCAACGGTCTCATTTCGCCCTGAACGAAGTTTGCCACTTTTGGAGACTCAAGGGCATACCCCGCGTACTCAGCTGTATTGCCGATGTGAACCGTGGGCTGCCGCTTAAAGTTAAACTCAGGGACCTCAAAACGAGGTTTGATGCGGCTTTGAGCGGGTTTCTTGTCGGTGTGAACCCACTGGTTTCCGATGCTGCTCCAGCTAGTGTTACCGCCCGGTTGGCGGGTTTCGTAGATTTTTGACCATGGAGCGTGGTCTTCACGCTTGTCCTGCGCCCGGATTTTTTGGGTCGATGCTTTCCAGCTTGATGCGAAAAACCCTGTGTCCACCGGGCTGTTTTCTTCTGTAGCCAAGCCTTCAGCAGTTAGCTGAATTAGAGCGTTGTAATCGTCATTTATTTTGCGTTCCAGGTCGGTGACGATTTGGCCAAGCCCTTTTTTCTTTCTGGTCATCAGAACCTCACTTGGATGGTGAAGAAATACTCCTGGTCGCCTTTGAAAGTGCGGATGTCTGTGATCTGAGCAACGCGGTTAGACCCGGCGTATTTCAAAGTGATCGTGTCCTCAAAGGTAGGTTGATTGTCTCCAATCAGATCTGGAGTGATGTAGAGCTTGGCTTTACGTTCTTCACGTCCTTCCTCTTCCTCGGAGTCCACAAACTCGATTGGCGCGTCAAACGAGTAAGCCGTATCAGTTGTGGTCAGCGCTCCGGTGCTGGTGTTGTAAGTCGGAGATGCTTTGCGGGTGTACGTAATCGTGTGGTCAAGTGACTTGCCCAGGTCGGCAACAACCGACTTGGCAACGCTTTTGAACAGACTGTCGAGTGCGCCTGCCATCTCAACCCCTCACCATACGGACCTGATAGCTCCCACTACCGCCAAGACAGTAAGCACCAAGGTAAGACTGCAGCCAAGGATAAACATCAAACACGTTATTAACTGTTCCCGTAGCCTGGCTCGAAGTGTTGTACTTGACTTCCATCTCTCCAAGCTTGACGGACTCGTATAACCCCGTGTCGCCCGTCGTTCCAGTGATCGAATCTGTATCGTTCGCCAACGCATTAGCCAGCTCATACGTTGCGTATTTGATGTCGTTTGGAATGCTGGTGCAAACCAACTCCACACGATCCACGTGATAATTGTTGCGCGGCCAGCTCAGCGCTTGGCTGTCATCGCAACGATCACCGTAAAAATTCAACGTGTCGATCCAGCGGGTGGCTGAAATCAAGGCACGATTCTTTGCGTCATCACTTTTGTTGTCCCACTGCGTGCTGCTTGGAACGGTTTCAAAATATGCGTCGGCTTCGGCCAACGTCACATAGCTGTTAGCTGTCTCGCTCTTCAGTGTGGCGGTGATCGTGGCAGCCATAGCAAGAAAAAGAAGAGGCCCCACCTAATGGTAGGGCCGTTTGTCTCGTCAGGATCAGGTGGTGGCGTTATCCAGAGGAGAGTTGACGAAGATCTCAACCATGGGGATGAGGTCGATGTCGTAGGTAGCTTCCCAGTTGCTACCAGTACGCAGGTTTGCGTTGGTGGGGTTGTCGTCAGAAGAGGTCCACTTGGTTCCCATGACGTGATAAGCGCCGTGGTAATCAACGGACAGCACATCCTGTTTGGAGAGGATGTTGCGATCGGCCTCAATACGAAGATCCTGCTGCACACCCTCAAGGATGGTGCCGGACTTCACGAGGTAGCAACGGAACTCTTGGCGGTTGCCAGAAGAGGTCGGGTCGTTGATGTTGCACAGGGAGTCAACAATGACTCGGCAACCAGCAAACTCACCAACTTCACGAGCGCCGATGCCAACACCACCACCACCCCAGGTCACTGCGCCAGAAGCAGCCAGTGCAGAAGTGGAGAAGGTCAGCATTCCCACCTGATACAGGTAGTAAGCGACGGAGGGGTGAACAATCAGAGTGTCCAGCTCTTCGCCACGCTCACCCAACTTGGCGCGTGCTTCAGCAATAACTGAAGCCGTCAGATAGTTGGACTCAGAAGTAGAGCCAGAACCACCCAGTTGCTTCTCAATACGGTGATCGTTGAGAGCAGTGTGGAACAGACCAGTCAGTTGCTCGAACAGACGGGTTGCATTCAGCTTGTTGATGGCATCAGCCAGCTGATTGCGGATGTGAAGCATCGGATCTTCACCAGCTGCCAAAATCGCAACATCATCCACGGCGTAGGCAAAGCCACGGTGAACGATAGATGCAATTTGGGTTCCGGTGCCGACCTTTTGAGGAGTCAGATAACCGGCAGAGCTGGTGCCCCAAGTTGCAGTACCGTCGAAGATTTCTTCAGTCGGTGCAACGGGGTTGAACTCAGGAACTTGAATTCGGGTGCCGCCTTCGCGTGCATCCAGAAGTGCATTACGCACCACAGCGCCGCTTTTCAGCAGCATGGAGCGTTCTTTGATTGCCTCAGACACATAAGTGCTGAGATTATTCCTTTTTACAATGTCCGCCAGAAGGACACCGCCGGAATAATTCTGAAATGGAGCAGCCATTTCTTATTCAGGGATAAGGTTTGCGGGGTTCAAGTCACGGACTTGAGGTGGTGTCCCACAGGGACTATTTACCGGCCTCTCGCTTGAGCACTGCTGCAAGGTCAG
>TARA_R100000805_G_C3626375_1_pt1 | contig 18426 bp, 23 predicted proteins | sample TARA_R100000805 | Tara Oceans TARA_R100000805 (sample SAMEA2622832) | marine metagenome | biome: marine biome (ENVO:00000447); feature: surface water layer (ENVO:00002042); material: "saline water (ENVO:00002010), including plankton (ENVO:xxxxxxxx)" | depth 5 m
GTTCCTGTTGGTAGTATAGGAACTGGGTTTTCAGATATAGATTTAATATCTTTAACTCAACAGGGTAAAAAGATAATTCAAAGAGTCGAGAACGGAACATATGAATTACTACCTAGAATAGTGTTAGAGGTTACTGCTGATTTAGTAACTAGAGATGCTAATGATAACTTAGGATTAAGATTCCCTAGACTACTAAGAATAAGAAGTGATAAACCAGTATCAGATATTAATACAATACAAGATGTAGAGGGAATGATATGACGTGTATGTGGAAAGGAACAGCAAAAGAAGGGGGTATCATTTGTGGTAAAAATCCTAGAGATACAATTTTTACTACTGATGTTCATTTAACAACCTGTGTTGATTGTATAAGATTATTTAACAGTAGACATCACAAACTTGTTAAACATAGAAGCGTTCATTTAAACGTTGATTTTTTATCTAATGAAAATCTTAGGGTTAACGCAGTTCCATATGAAGTTAAGAACAAATACACTGGAAAATTAGAGACGAAAAATCAAATAATTATATCCTTTGAAGATAAAGAATATCTCTCTTCAGAAGCAACTCCTATGTGTAAACTTACTAGTGGTGACGTAAAACCTTGGTGGAAAGTAACGAATGACCCATTTAAAACAACTTGCAAACATTGTCACTCTGCGGTTTGGGGTAATAGAGATGCAAAACGTTTTATTTTAAGAGGTATATTTGTAGAATTAGGTCAGCCTATGAGATTAATTAATGGTTATTTAAAATATAAAACAAATCAAGAACTAAGAGATTTACTAGATTCTTTAATTGAAGGTAAACTTACTATTGAAGATTTGGCAATGGAAATGAATCAGTTACATTATTCTAAGGTAACGTATAAGTAAGGGGCTATTAGTAGCACCAAATATAATGAGGGTTTTTCATGGAGTTTTATGATGAAAATGTCAAAGCAGAATGGACAGAAGAATACGGTTCAGTAACGACTGTGACCTTCATGGTTTATAGTGAGATGAAAACACAAGATAATTTAATTATTAACCATGCAATAGGTGATATATTAAATATGAAAAGATTTGCTCAGTTCATAGAAGATATAGATTTAGAGAAAGCAGAATTATTAAATACATATAAAGGAATGTGCATTCAATGGATATTTCCTGATAAGTTAGATAATATAGAACAAATTAAAGAAACTATTTCCGATGGATTAAGTTTCCAAAGACTAAAACACGAATGTATAGGAGCGTCAACAGATGTTTACGAAAGAACAACTTGAAGGAATATTGGTATCACTGGCTAGTCCAGAAGTATCAATAGAAAAAGATAGCAAACAGTCTATCGGTTATAGAATAAGATTAGTAGTTAAAATAAGAGCGATGAATATAGAGTTCTTATCTGCGCTACAAGAAACTTTAGAGGAATATGGTATAGATTCCTATCTAAAAGAGACAGAACATTGTAATAGAAAATATCCTATACTTAGGATTACTAGTATTAATAATCTATTACAATTTTATAAACTTATACCAAACACACCAAAGCATTGCAATAAATTTGAATCATTTTTAGAAGTATTAACTATTGTTTCTAATAAACATCATTTAACGCAAAAAGGCTTTGATAAAATATTAGAGATAAAGGGGTTAATAACTTGAGTTTAATAAATATGGGAGAAAAGAAAAGACCAATATTAATAACAGGAAAAAGCGGAACAGGAAAATCTACACTTGCTAAAACTTTAGTAGCAGAAGACGTATTAATTTACTATGCTAATGAGATAGAAAACAAAGATTGGAAGTCCGTTGAACAAGATATTATTATTGAAGAAGTACATTATAAACCGAATAAAGATATTATAATGGATGTAATACGAAATTGTAAAAGTCAGATTGTATTAACTTCTAATAATCAAAAAGATGTTCCGAAGGATATTAAAAATTGTTGTAAGATTAGAAGGGCAGGGACCAAAGCACATGCGTTAGAAGAAATAAAAAGAATAGCACCTAGAAGTCAGCCGCCACATAAAATAGAATTAAGTGTGTTTGAGTTGGTAGGAGATTATCTTAAAAACACTAATCGTAAAGAAGTGCTTAAGAATTTAAAATTCAATAAACCTGCCGATGTACAAATTATAACTTGGTTAGGATTAAACCTTAATCCGAACAAGTTAGTGTTTATAGATGGTAGAGTAAAGAGAAGATGGTCTTCTGATTACTTCTATGAATTATTAGCGTATGCACATGATGGAAGAATATATTCAAAAATTCAATATCCCACAAGAGCAAGTTATTCTAAAGTACCCACTATTCTTAGAAAACTAAGAATAAAACCAAATCAAGGCTATTTACTGCCTCAATTACTAAAAGATGAAGAGTTCACTAAGTGGGCAAAAAAGAGATTGAAAAGTGAAGAAACTAGAGTATTAGGAATGAAAGATAGGACAAGACCTAGAAACGCTCCTATAACTCCAAACAGAACCTTAAAATTAGATAGGTGGTTTTAAAATGTTATGGACAGAAAAATACAGACCAAAGAATATACACGAATTAATAGGGCAAGAGATATTTAAACTCGATGCCGAGAACTGGATAGAAATAAAAGATATGCCGAATACACTATTGTATGGGCAAGCGGGAGTAGGTAAAACTGCCGCCGCAGGTATCTTAGCAAATGAAATGTTGAAGTCTGAAATGGACTCTAATTACTTTGAAATAAATGCTAGTGATGATAGGCGTTTAGAAGTGGTTAGAACTACCATTAAAGATATAGCACAACAGAAAGCAATTGGAGATGTTCCATTCAAAATCATATTACTTGATGAAATGGATGGGATGACAACGGATGCGCAGAATGCTTTAAAAAGAGTTATGGAACGATATGCTTCTAATGTTAGATTTATTATTACTGCTAACGATAGAAGTAAAATCATTTACCCTTTACAATCTAGGTGCGCTAACTATTTCTTTACTAAATTAGATAGCGCTACAATTTTAACTTTATTGAAGACAATTTTATCAAGAGAAGATATTTCACATCCCTCCGATGTTGATTTGGGTCAGTTTATAAGTCACTACAACGGTGATGTTCGCAGAACAATAACGGAATTGCAAGCCGCACTTGCAAGTGGAACAAGTTTGAAAAGACAGGTAAATAAAAGTTTAGAGAGGTATGATGATATTTTACAACTGTTAGAAAATGAGAACCACAAGAAAGCACTAGAGGAATTACATAATGCACTTTATTCAGGAAAAACTGTCAAAGATATATGTTATGGATTACATGAAGTTATTGTTAAAAGCGATATGAGTGATGATTCAAAATACAAATATCTTAGAGCAGTAGGTGAAGCAGAGTGGAGAGGAAATTCAATGACCCCAAGAGTATTAGTTTCTTGGTTGGTTGCACAATTAAAATGACAATCCAAATGGATAATAAATCTAGTCTAGCGACTAGTATAAAATAAATAAAAATACAAGAGGTATATATATGAAAGAAGAAATGAAATATGAAATAGAAAAATACGCTGAAAAGTTAGGCATAACTATTGAACAAGCGCAAGCAGACTTCGATAATATTGTTGCACAACACAGTTTAGACTTAGAAGATGAAAACGGTTTTAAAATCGCTAGAAGTCTTTTTAGGGCTAGATTTGGTCAACAAGTTGCTATAAAGAAAAAAGAAGAGAATGGTGATAAGGAAGAATTTACAGGTACAACTTACACTAAAACTGCTACTGGTTTCTTTTACGCTGTTGAAGATGCAAGAGACTGGGAAGAAAGAAACAGAACAAATCTATTGGCAGAATACCAAAGAGATTCAACTGCTAGTTTAAATGCAGGTAATGTTGCTGTTGCTGTTCAACTATCAGATGGAAGATATGAAGTAACTAGGTTTGCTAATGATGAATTGGCTACTAAAGTTTTAGAGAAAATTCCTGATAGTGCTATGGCTGTTGATGACGATAAATGGATAATTCCAATTGATTCAAGAAAAGCATGGGGAAGCGGTCAAGCAAATCCTAATTATGGAAAACCATTACCTGCTGAAAACTGGTCAAGAAGATTATTCTTTGTAGGTAAATTAGATGAAGGCGGTGAATACCAAAAATATCAATTAAGAATGAATGGACCACAATGTAAAGATTTTGCTCCTAATACATTTAGTTGGTGTTCATTTACTTGTGTGCCTAATTCAAACAATGCAAGTATATTAAGCGCAAGAAAAGATGGAAGCACTGTATCATCATTAACGTATTTAGATTCTGATGAAGAAATAATTAACGTAATTCAATCTACGTTAGCAGATAGTATTTCTGAATTAGTTGCTTTAGATGCATTCCATTCTGATAATTCACATAAGAAAGCAGATGAAAGAATGATGATTACAGATGGAAATGTTACAGGTATGAACTTACAACAAACTGCTAATGGTAATCAAACATTATTCTTAAGTGATTTAAATATTGATTATGATTATGATGGTTCATCTAATGCTGTCGCTTGTTGGGTTCCAAGTTATGTAGATATTGATTTTGGTATTGGTAGTAATGTAATTGTTTGTGGTAGAACTTCACAAGGAACTGATAAAGAAACAGGAGAACTAAGAAATGTTACAATCAATGTATTAGGATTATATGTTATTGATAGACATGGAAGTGCAGAAGTAGTTGAAGCACCAGTGGAGGATAACTTTGATTGGTTTTAGATAGATAAACTCATGGGGGTTTCCACAGTAATAATGGAGCGGCATGTTCTTGGCCGACTTCATTCCCTCCCCACGTTTATTTATTAAGGAGAGATTATTATGAGTTTAAAAACTATGAATAAACCAAAACAACAAAATGCTGTTGGTCCACAAGTTCAAAAAGAACTACAATACCAACAGTGGAAAAAGTTAACACAAGAAGCAAGAAAAGCACAATTAGCAAGAAAGCATTCCTTTCTAGTTTTATCTATCGAAGGTAAAGCAAAACAAGGTAAATCGGGATTGGGTCTTGATATAAGAACTGATAAAGAAATTAAAGATGGTGCTGTATTACGTTTCTTAGATTTTGATGATGGTGCGGAAGTAACTTGGAAAACATGTTGGGATTCAGACCCTAACATTTATGTTTACTGCCCTAATCATTATAATTCTGATGGAACAGAAAACTATGCTTTAACTATGCAAAATGCATTAAACTTCATTAGAGAAACAGAAGAAATGATTGCAGATAAAAATACTAATGTTAGAGCATTTGTTATGGATGGTATGGATAAATGGAATGATTGTGCTACTAATAAACTTAGATATGAAATCAATAAAGGGGATAGAAAGAAAATGACTAACCCTATTTCCCCAACAGCATACGGGGCTAGAAATATTGACCATAATGAAGTGTTTATTAGTGCTTTAAGATTACAATGTGATAAAGTATTTATTACACATCTTAAGGCTACTTTTAGCGACCATATGAATCCTACACCAACTGGATTTGTTGCTAATTGGAATAAAGATGTTCCCGATAAAATGATGCAAATGATTACGATTAGGGATGAATCTGTAGGTAGTAATACTAAATATGTTGCAAGATTGAAAGCAAGTAAAACAAATCCCAACTTAGTTGGTAAGACTTGGACTATCTTTGAGTCTAACTCTAAAGAAGCCAAATGGAATGGTATTCCCGACCTAAGAAACAGGGAAATTTAGACTCGCAAGAGTGAGGTTTACTAAGTAAAAATGACGAATCAATGTTAGACGTGCGCTTATACTTATCAGACAGAGTGCTCATAGTAAGGGGTCAGAGGTGGTCCTGTCATTCCTCATTAGCGAGAGCAAGGTGATTAAAATGCAAATAGAAGTTAAAAAGAAAGATATTATAGAAGCATTGAAAAATGTAGAATTAAAAGGAAAATGGGCCAGCACTGGAGGATTATCTTCAAAGTCTTTGGGTAACTATATTCATTTCCAAATACAAGATAACAATTTATTATTAGTCAACTCAGATGAATCTACAACTGTTATTAAATCTATATCTGTGGATACAGATGATGAAGGTTCTTTCGTATTAGAAATTGATACATTTAAAAAGTATCTATCTAAGATGAATGAAGATATAAGTTTAACAGTAGGAGATACAGTAGTAATGCAATCAGATGGTAAAAGAGCAACAATGCCTATTGTAGTTCATCACCCATTCGAAGGTAGAGTAAATAGATTCATAGAAAGATGGCCGTTAAACTTTGATAGTGATTTGGAAGAAGTATTAAAGTTAGGAGTTATAGATGTAAGGTGTGGAGTTCAAGTTACTGGAGAAGAATTTCATAATGCTATAGATGGTTGTGAGATATTAAACAACGGAATATATAAGTTAGACTTTCATGAGTCCGATGAATTAAGTAATCCTAAATTTATTATATCTTCTTCCGCTACTGTTTCTGCTTATAGAGAAGAAATGGCATTCAGTAATTCAGTAGGTGAATCATCAACTGTTATATTCAGTGGGCCACTACACAAGTTCTTTAACAAAGATGAAATAATAAATATATTTATTGGGGATAACCAACCTATCATAATGGTTACAGAAAATAGCGCACTAATTAGAGCACCGAGATTGGGGATTTAATATGATAATAACATGGATAGATAAAGATAAATCAATTAAGATAAGATGGAGAGATGAAAATAGAGAGAGAAAAGAAAAGGTTATCTCTAATTTTAGACCCTATTTCTTTATACGTTCCATTGATAATCAGCCTACCACTTACAAGACTAAACATCGTATGGTTGGTAGTAAACCCATAGACCAAACTGGATTCTATGAATATAAGAAAGGTGAATGGAGAAACCTAGAAGGTTATAACTTAACTAAAGTTTTCTATACTCATCCTAAAGACATGAGGGATGCAAGAAAACCTTTTAAAAATACGTGGGAGGGAGATGTACCAATACTTAGAAGATATTGTGTAGATGAATTAAATAAAGTTCCTGAATATGAAATGAGAAAATGGTATTGGGATATGGAGTGGTTGCCCAATGGTCATAAAGATGAAGGGGCTATAACTGCTATTGGTGTATATGATAATTATACTAACAAGTCTAAGTTATACACATGGTCTTATGAAGATAAATCAGAAAAAGAAATGCTTGAAGAATTTGTAAAAGATATACAAGAACAAGACCCCGATATGTTAATCGCTTGGTGGGGATTAAAGTCTGATGTTCCACAATTAATTAAAAGATTATTTGAGAATGATATAGACCCAAGAAAATTATCTCCATATAAAGAAGTTAAACAAGTAGGATTCAATGCTATTGGTAAACTAAACTTTAGTAATATAGAGCAACCCATTAAAGGTAGATTATGTTTAAATTTAGATTTAGCATTTGAACGTCAATGGAATGATGCACAGAGGGGAACTTTACCAAGTGCATCATTAGATTATTGTGCAAGTGTTTCTGTTGGAGAAACTAAGAAAAAAGATTCTAAGTTTACAGATAGAAATGAATTCTTTATGAAAGCATGGGAAGAAGATACTCAAAACTATTTAGAATACTGTATGCAAGATGCTGAATTACTCTATAAGATAGATGAAGAAATGGGATTGAGTGAAGGTGTATTAGCAATTCAAAAACTGATTAAAGCACCTTTCGAAGATTGTTTCTTTGTATCTCACATGGGTAGCACATATTTCATGCGTAATGCATATTGGAAAGCACCAACTGGTAAAAAGACTGAGAAGAAAGAGTACGATGGAGCGTTAATCTATGACCCATTAGACCAAGAAACAAACGGATTACATCTTAATGTAGCGGCGTTTGATTTTGCTTCTCTATATCCGTCTTGTATATTAGCAAGGAATATTTCTTGGGAAACTAAAAGTGAAACTGAAACTGATTTTGCTGTCAATTTAAAAATACCTAGAGACTTTTCTGATGTTACAGTTGAGGATTGGAAATATTATAGAACTGATAAGTTAGGATTATTACCGAATGCTATTGCTACATTAAAACCATTAAGGAAAGAATACAAATTAAAAATGTTAGAAGCATTACAAGAAGGAAATAAGAAAGAATATGTAAAATGGAATTCAATGCAAATGGCTACTAAAAGATTGTTAGCATCTTTTTATGGAGTTGTAGCATTACAAGGATTCGGTTGGTATGATGTAGATTTAGCCGCATCTATTACAGCCAGTGCTAGAGAAGCAATTAGAGAAGCGGCATTTAAAGTGAGGGAGTTAACATGAAAAAGAATTGTAAGACATGTGGTTCAGAGTTTACCCTAACCCGTTCAGACAAACAATATTGTTCGGGGTCATGTAGAAGAAAAAAATATAGAGAAAAAATAAAAGCAAACAAAAAACCTATCATTAAAAAATGTCTTTGGTGTAAAAAAGATTTTAAAATTTTATCTAACATGACAAAAAAAAGAAGTTGTTGTAAAGGTGAATGCACTAAAAAATTTAAACTTCACGATAATAAAATTAGGGCGAGAAAAAGAGTTAGAGAACGCCTCGCTAAGTTACCACCTAAATATTGTGAAACTTGTGGTGTGGAGTTAGAATTATCTACATATAACTTTAACAAAATAAGATTTTGTAAACCTTGTAGGGTAAAACATCATAAAATATACAAAGATGAATATCTTAAAGAAAATAGAGAGAGGATTAGAAAAGAACAGAGGGAAAAACATGCTGAACGCATGAAGTGTCCAAAGTACAGAGAGAAACGGAGACTACAATCTCTCAAAGAAAGAGAAAAAAATAAACCTACTTATACTTGTTTGGTTTGTAAAAAACAATTCCAAAATAAATTTAATCGAAATAGATACAAAACTTGTAGTGACGAATGTGGTAAAATATATGAATTAACTAAACAAAGCACTACAGTATATAGGATAAGAAGTAGATTAACTAGGGCATTGAGAAAAAATGTAAAAAATATTTCAGAGAATTGGCCTACTGAATTAGAATTTACCTCAGAAGATTTAATGAATCATTTTGAATCATTATTTACAGAAAAGATGAATTGGTATGAATTTAATAAAGGTAATATACATATAGACCACATAAGACCTGTAGCATCTTTCAATCAAAAGCAATTAGAAGACACAACAAGTGAAGACTTCAAGAAGTGTTGGGCATTAGAAAACTTACAACCATTATGGGCATCAGACAATTGTAGTAAAGGCTCATTATGGAAAGGAAAAAGATGGAGTGTGAAAACATGAAAGTAGTTTATGCACATACGGATTCTCTTTATGTTCCTGTTCCTTCTATTGAGAAGGCTCAAGAAGTTAGAGAGATATTAAATACACATATACAAGAAAATGTATTTCCTAATCTTATGGGATTAGAAGACCATCCTATGGATTTAGAGTTCGAGAAATACTATTCTGTATTAGGAGTTGGAGCAACTAGAAATAGAAATGCAGGTTTTATTAATTGGAAGGATGGTGTTCATTTACAAGAACCTGAATTTGTTTGCACTGGTTTTACTCTAAAAAGAATTGCTGAATCTGTCATTGGGAAAGAAGTTCAAAAGACAGCATTAGAGATGTGGATTAATCAAAAGACAGAAGAAGATATTATATCTTATGTAAGAGATATGTATGATAAAGTTAGAACTGGTCAAGTTGATAAAACCGATTTAATTAAAAGAAGTAGAGTAAAAGAAAACAGATTAAAAGTTAAATGTCCCGAATTTAAATGTAAGAAAATATATGATGTTGATTATATCAGAGGATTACTAAGTGTTTTATCTAGCGCTGTCTGTGAAAAGGAATCCTGTAATAAAAAATTAAAACAATGCACAACCGTTGAAGGAAAAAGACCTGCTTTCGGTGGAGGATTCGCAGGTGTTCTTTATTATAATGAACACGTAAATAAAAAGGATAAATTGGATGATTCATTTTATCACATGAAATGTAATTTTAAAATCGGACAACCCCAAACATATACTAATTGGAATGGGGAAGAAAAGAAAGCAGGTTACATAGCAGTTAGAAATATAGAAGAATTAAAAGACTACGAACCTGATTGGTTATTTCTATCAGAGTCAGAAGTTTTAAAAAAGGTAAAACCTATATTTGATGCTATGAATTGGGATATATCAAAAGTGAAAGAGGATGGGAAACAAAAAACATTGGATGAATGGTTTTGATGTCTAAATAAAAGGAGGAAAATATAATGGAATATACATATCAATGGAATCCCGAATGGGAAGAAGACCCTGCTATGCCGCAGTTAAAAGTAACTAAATCGTCATTAAATACATTTGAATTTTGTAGAAAGCAGTATGAATTTAGTTACATAGAAAGAAGAAAGACAGAACCAAATATGGCTATGATTAAAGGAACAATAGTCCATAATTCATATGAAGATTTTTATAATCAATTTGATTTAAAAAAAGCAGAAGAATTAGATGAAAATAGTGTCTATGATTATTGCATGGGATTATTTCCAATAGATGATTATGGCGACCTTTATCAAACTATTTCTGCGTTTGAAACTGAAAGATTTATTCAATCGAGAAAAGAAGATATTTTAGATACTTTCTTACCAGTGGGCAACGAAATACAATGTAATGCGAAACTAATAATTCCTAAAGATGTTGGGATGTCAGGTAGAGGAACTAAGTTTATGTTAAAAAGAGATTACACAGTTCATCTTCAAGGTATTATAGATAGAGTGTTCCAAGAAGGTAATAGTATAATCCCTGTAGAGTTAAAGACTGGAGCATGGAAGGATAGAAAACAAGCACACATGAGAAATGAGATGGCCTTTTATAAAGTGTTAATGGAAGCCGACCCTGATTGTAACTTAGGAGAAGTAACCCATTGGGCTTGGTATTATCCTGATTCTAATTATTTTCAATTAGAAGAAGTTAAGAAAGGTAATGTAAATAGAATCAAAAGAAGAATAGGCGTGTTAATTCATGCTTATGAGCAAGGCGTATTTCCCGCTTCATACCATTACGCTAAATGTCAATATTGCTCTTATACTGCTCTTTGTGATTCAGCACAACAGTCAGAATTGTGGGAGTGGTGATATGGCTAAAGGGTATAAAAGAATAAAAGAATGCAAAGTATGTAGTGAAAGATTTGAACTACATAAGAAATCAAACAAATGTAAAAGTTGTGGCGGACAATTAAGGATAGTGGTAGATAATAGAAACATAAGAAAATTAGGTGATATATGATGCAAGATAAAATAAAGACAAAAATTAATAGTAAGGACTGGAAATTTCATGAGTTATTGAAGTTGAAAAATGTAGCAAAAAATCTGTCAGAAGAACTTTATCATGAAGTCGAGTTGAAAGACCAATTAGAACTTATATGGGAAATGAGAGTTAAAGATGATTTGACATTCGGTAAACTGTTTAAAGAATCAGTGATTTCTAAACTGGAGGAAGAAGTAATGAAAGCATTTCAAGAGAAGTTCGAATCGGCTACGGTTAACTTTAATGAGAATGAAAAAAGTCAACCTATACTTCCAGTGGAAAAGCCCGCAACTTTAACTGATAAATATAAACATATTAATAATCCAGTTACAGAGTTAGAAGATTTAATAGAAGGTAAAGATGTTATAGTAAATAATAAACCGTCTTTAGAAGAAAAAGATGGTAAAGTAAAAACTAGAGTTGGGAATGTAAAAGTTAAGAGAGTTGGTGGAAATGGTTTTTGATGAAATGTTAGAAGGGCAAAAGAAACTTACAGAAACTATGGAAGAAATTCATGCTACTCTTAAGTTTAGTAATAGAATAATTATGATGGTTAATGTTGTAAACATATTAACTATTATCGTAGTTGGTTTGGTGTTATTTCAATGAGTTTACTAAATATGAATAGGGATAAACCCATAGATGATATGAAGTTCCCTAGAGAAGTTTGGCCTAGTGCTAATAAACAAACTAATACTTTTGGTAGTAAAAGAATTGTAGTTCATAGTAGAGAGGATTTCAATAGTTGGGTTAAAACACACAATGGAAAGATGAATTGTTTTACATCTGTTTATGATTATGAACAATATACATTCAAACAAGCAGTAACATCTACAGTTATTCTCGATAGAGTGTTCTTAGATTTCGACTCTCATCATGGAGAAGTAGATAAAATAACAGGGGCTACAATGATTAGTCCCAATGCTATAGATAAATGTTTAGTAGATTTACGTTTAGTACAAAATTATTTACTCGAAAGAGATTATAAATTTGATATGTCTTTTTCAGGTAGAGGTTTTCATTTATATGTTTATGGAAAACAAATAAAGGACATTAGAAGATTAACTGCTTTCTTTAACGAAGTTAAAAAAGTAACAGTAAACGGAACTTTGGATAGTTCTGGAATACAGGAAAGAAGACTAAGACGCATTAGAAATACTATGAATCTAAAATCTTCTTACGGAACTGGTTGTTTTTATTGTATTCCTTTAACTGTTAATGATACTCTTTTAAATGGGGATGAATTATTAAGGCTAGCGATGAAACCAAGATTCGAAGTAAGAGAAACTTATGGAAAAACACTAGTTGAATGGCCTAAAGTAGCACCGATAAAACAATCAAAAGTCGAGGCCGATGTGATTAATGTGGGTAATCTACCGATGCCTCCATGTATGCATAGTGCTATTATGGTAGAAAATCCAACTGATGATGCTAGAATGAGATTAGTTAGTTGGTATAAAGAGTTATTATTGTGGACTGATTTAAGTATTCCATTTATGAATACAAACGTGGTTCCCGATAAAGAAACCCGTAACAGAATAGGAAATCAAATTGTTGCGGAGATAAAAAATTTACACGAAAGTTATAACGTGTGGTTAGATTTCAATGAATCAATAACGAAACAAAGAATGGGTTCTATTTTGGAAAAAGATTACAGTTTTCCCAGATGTGAAACTTTAATTGGTCAAGGGTATTGTGTAGGAAAATGTTGGAGGTTATAAAATGCAAAAAACACTGTTTGAATATGGATTAATATTAGAAGAACAAATGACGCTGTTAGATTTTGGATTAGAAATTGAGGAATAATTATGAGTTTAATAATTGATAGTAGAGAGAAATCAATTCTCACAGACTTAGTAATTGAAAAGGCTAAGTCATTAAATATACAGACTACTAAACAATGGATTGAAGTCGGAGATTATGTAATTGGCGATGTATGCTTTGAGGCTAAATCAAGCCTTGATTTCTTAGGCTCAGTAATGAGTAGAAGATTATGGACACAACTAGATAATATGGATAGATGTTACAAAACTAATATTGTTATTATTTATGGTTCACTAGGAGATGCTTTACAATATACAGACCATTCTGCTAAATATGATAAAAGACCCATTGGAGATAAAAAGAGATTTCTAACGAATAGGTTTTTCGGAGCATTAGGAAGAATAATGTTAGACTCAGATATTAAACCTGTATGGGTTACAAGTGAACATGCGGCGGCTTCAATTATTTGTACCGTTTCTAAAATGCAAGGTCACGAAAGAGAACCAATTAAACCCCATATCTTTAAAAGATTAACTACTGATGATATACGCATTAATATGTTAACATCAATTAAAGGTATAAGCGAAAAGAAAGCAAAGATGCTTATTAAGAAATACGGGTCACTTATGGAGATAGGAGACTGTAGTAAAAGGGAACTATGTTCCTTAGACGGAATAGGAGATGTAACAGCAGATAAAATCTTATCCGTTTTTAACTCAGAAAAGAAGGTGAAACAATGAATGAATATGATTATGATGATGAAATATTAGATAAAGAACAAGAAGAAGTTAGGGAGATAGATTTACCCTACATAGTTAGAAACTGGGAGAAGGTAGCAACTAGTTATTCAAGATATAATAACATACCTTCTATTATCGGGTTTTATTCTTTATTAGGAGATTTGGCTAAAAATATGGTTGAGATACCATTTGGTCCAACTAGTACAGATACGAGAGTACATTTTTGTTGGATTCAAACAGCAAGAACTGGAAAGACGACATTGATTTCTTATGTGTTAAATCCAGTTGCTAAAGAAATCTTCAAAGAATTAGAAGATGACCCTTATGTAGAATCTAAAGTTTTAAACTTTGCAGATTATACTACTGCCGCATTAGTAGGAACTTACTATGAAAATAAAAAATTTATAGAAGACCCTAATAAGATTCAACAAATTTATGATGATGAAGTACGTAAAATAGAAACTAACTATGCTGATGAAGTAAGAAAATTAGAAGAGAGATTAAGAGGAAGAACCTTAACCCAAGAACAGTTTGTGGTCGAAGAAGCACCACTTATGAGTGAACGTAATAAACAAGTAAGATTAGCAGAAGAAACTAGAGACTTGGCTAAAGAAAGATGGATAATAGAATACGGGCCTATTCATGGACAAGGACTTTGGTTCGCAGATGAGTTTGAAGGTAGTGGTGTATTCAAAGATAAAAGTCATAAAGAAAATATGAATATTGTTTTTCAAACATTAATGAATAACTTCCATAATGGCTCTAATGTATATGCAAGAATTTTGACTGGTAAACCTACTATTTTCTTAGATTCAAGATATACTATTATTGCTTGTACTTTTCCTCCAGAATATATGTTGAAAACTGTAGCAGAAAAAGGTATTTTACAAAGATTTCTACCTTACATTTGGACCGTTCCAGATGATATAGTTACTAACATGAGAAAAGAAGTAATTAGAGGATTTGGAACAAGAGCAGAAACACAAGGGCCACCTTTACATCTAAAAGATGGAATATTACAAATATATAGATTACTAAAAAGAAGGTTTGAATCTGTAGGTAAAGATAGAGACAAAACAATTGTTTACAGTGCATCAGCGAAAGACGTATTGGATATGGAATATGACAATGTGTTAAGATACATAGATAATTTAAAACCTGAAATACGAAATGTGGTTCGTTTATTTGAAATGAATTTGTTAGAATATATGGGTAAATTGGCTGTACTTAGTACAATAGCAATGGCCCCATCTATTTCAAGAGAACAAGACAGGTATATTGTTCACTCTCAAAATATTAGACAGGGCGCATACATTGTAAGGAAATGTTATACTGCCTTAGTGTCTTGGTTAGAAGATGCTATGAAAAATAATACTAAAGTATTCAAAGAGAAAAGCAACTTCAAAGAATTCCAACAGGCTTATCAACTAGCGTTAGATAGGGCTAAACCACAGGAAACAATGGCTGGAGGTTATGTTTGGAAAAAGAATGTATTAGCAGAAGCGTCTAAAATACTTAAAGTAAGCCCTGCAAGCACATATAGAAAATTTGAAAAAATAAGTGAATTTTTCGAAACAACCAAGAAAGGAAAACAGGCTTATATTAAACTAAAAACTACGGAGGGATAAATATGGAAGTAACATGGGAGAATAAATATGTAGTGTTTGATGTTCAAGATGGACCTAAAACCATGATTGATGCACTAAACTTAGAAGGGCAAGATGGATGGGAAGTAGCATCTATAGTTAGCGTAGCAGGTAATAAGTTATGCGCTTTCTTAAAGAAAGGAAACTATATTGATAAACCCACACCCGAAGAAGAAAAAAGAGATGAAGTGCTAAAATTATGGGGCGGTAACAAATGAACAATGTAATGGCTATAGATTTAGAAACTAAAAATCTATCAACAGATATTGGTGGGTGGGGTAATACTCATATGTTTTTAGTTTCAACTGTAACAACTTGGAATGGAGATACAGGAACAGTCTATGTAGATGAACCAGTATCGGATACTTTTTCTAAATCAGGAATACAAACTAAATCTATTAGAGAACTTAAGTTTGATTTAGATGACCACTTCATGAAAGGTGGTTTGTTATTAGGACACAATATCGTGTCGTTTGATATGCCAGTTTTAAGAGATGCTTTAGATATATACTGTATTAGAAAATATATGTCTTCTAATCAATATATAGATACTAGCCAATACTTTGTTAAAAATCATGGAGAAAGATATTCTTTAAATAACTTAGTAGACCACACTTTAGGAAAACAAAAAACACTAGATAGTATGGATGCACCTAGATTATGGAAACAGGGAGAATACGATACTGTAGTTGATTATTGTTTAAAGGATTCTCAACTAGTATATGATTTGTGGAAACATGGTAAAAATGAAGGATTCGTAAAAGCATTTAATATAGAAAAAGAAGAAGAAGTAAAAATGGAGGTTGAATGGTAATGGACACTGGAGAAGTATTTGGTTGGATATTTTTCTTCATATTTGTTAGCATTTTGTTCTTTGCGGCGTTTGGCAGTGCATCTGTAACAGAAGATACTGTCGAAGAATATATTAATAATCTAATGGCTGAAGAACAACGAGCAATGAATAGAAAGAAATAATATGTCAATAAAGCATAAATGTAAAAAATGTGGTAAAGTAGTTATACCTAGACGTATCAAAGGATATTATATTGGCTCTAACGATATGATAAAGATATGGGAGTGTAACAAGTGCGACTATTTATGGAGAACTTAAGGGAGGGGGGCTACGGCCTCTCTCCTTTTTTTTATTTTATTTTTAATAGGTAATATTATTGTTACCTAACTTAACTCTCTTTATAAGCCATTAAAAATAAAAACATACATTTTTCATCGCTAGACTAGAATTTCAACATTAATTTTCCCAATCGGAAGTATTTTTATTTTTAGGAGGTTTTTTCATCAATTGATAAAGAGCAATAGAAAAGAACCATAAATAACACACTCCTAAAACGCTCAGTCCACAAATATCAACAGTATCTAGTGAAATTCTTTCTGACATTTTTATCTACAGACCTCTAATCGCAAACTGTACAGATAGAGCAGTATCACTCCCCGCTGAATTACTACCTTGATATTCAACTTCCATTGCATAAGTAGTCCTAGCCACACTAGTTATCTCTATAGTACCATTTGTATAATTAGCGGAACTACCCGTTGTATTAGTTAAAGTTTCGCTCGGGCCTGAATTCTGAGATAAAGTCCAACTATGTGTGGTAGCGGTTCCACCAGTACCAGAGTTACTGAAAGCCTTCACTGTAAGCGTAGGATTTGTACCAGTATTAATAAAAAAACTAGCATTATTGGCTACATCAAAATCAGTACCCGCTGAAAGTGTTCCACCACCAGACGGATTCGGAATGTCTATGTCACAATTTAATGTAACTTGCCTAGCATTGTCATTGATGTCTAAAATTTTAAGACCAGCAGGTGCGGTAACTACGGCAGATACAGCATTCTGCACAACTCCAAATTGCCAGTGCAAACCCAAGTAATCACCCTATTCTTATCCAAGTATTATTACCACTACAAACAAACGTAGCCGCTTTAAAAGATTCTATATCATCATGATTACTAGCCGCAACACCGTTGATAGTCGCAGAATTAGAAACTGCTATCTGTGCGCTAATTGTCGAACCTGTTTGATTATACACCGTAAACTGAACACCTACACTAGTAGTGTTGTTTATAGAAGGTAAAGTTAAATTAGAACTAGCATTATCAAAAATTACTAAAGTTCCTGAGTCTCCGATAGTAGGAGCATAAGTAGCCGCCGCAACAATAGCAGTTGTCGCTCTTGAGTTGAATCCAGCATGAGTAGTAGCATTAGCAGTAGTATCGGGTTGCCCTACATTTGCTACAATAGTTGAAGTTAAATCATCATCATCATCAATTAAAGATACACCAAATTTAAGATTACCACCTTTATCTGTTGTACTATGGTCTTCTGTCGCAATAGAAGCAATAAAAGCAGAGGATTCTAAAACAGAAGAAGGTACATTACCATCAGTAGAATCAAAACCAATACCACCAAGCAAATCTCCATCGGAAGTAGAACTATCTGTTCTAACAACCATTATTCCGTCATTACCATCAGCACCAGTAACATTAACTTGTAAAATATTAGAAGGACTTGTAGTTCCAATACCAACAGTACCCGTATCAGTAATCCTCATCCTTTCTGCCAATGTTCCAGCATCGGCCGTTGATATCGTTAAACTTCCATCATCGACCCCAGTTACTTCATTGATAGCAGAAATTCTAGCACCAACATAAGAAGTTGGTCCATGTGAATCGTAGTTTTTTAAATCTAATCTCGCAAAATCTGTACCCGTTGCGTTTCTTGCTCCTTCAATGATAACCGTTCTTGTTTCGCCACTATCAGAACTTCTTGAAATTGTAGTATCACCACTTACTTCTAATTTAGCCGAAGGAGCAGTTGCACCAATACCAACTCTCGATTCTGAACCATCAATCCTCATTACTTCTGTTCCCGCAGAACCTCCATCATTTACTTGTAAAATAATATCTTTATTTGAAGTTACGTTTTGAATTATAACATCATCAGAAGATGTTGAAAGTTGTAAGTCTGTTCCAATCACTACTTCTCCTGAATCTTTTATTCTCATTCTTTCTGCTAAACTTCCAGCGTTAGCAGTTGAAAGCACTAAACTCCCGTCATCAACTCC
>TARA_R100000805_G_C3626371_1_pt1 | contig 18097 bp, 19 predicted proteins | sample TARA_R100000805 | Tara Oceans TARA_R100000805 (sample SAMEA2622832) | marine metagenome | biome: marine biome (ENVO:00000447); feature: surface water layer (ENVO:00002042); material: "saline water (ENVO:00002010), including plankton (ENVO:xxxxxxxx)" | depth 5 m
CCACAAGCATACGGTGATGCTGGCATCAATCTTGTCATCTCGTTCTGAGGATTCTCAGGGTTGTCGCCAAACATTTCAGATGAAGATGCTTGATAGAATCTCGCAAACGGAAGAATGTTTCTCATTGCCTCTAAAAGTTTAAGAGTACCCATGCCGACAAACTTTATGGTCTCCTCTGGTGTTTCGAAAGACACACGCACATGAGACTGTGCTGCAAGGTTGTAGATCTCGCTTGGCTCATACTTTGATAATATTCTGTGTATTGCGCCAGAATCGTTGACATTGCCATAGATAAGATGAAAGTTTTTATTATCTCTCAAATGGTCTATCCGGCTGGTTGAGATGATAGAGGTTCTTCTCTTCATTCCCACAACTTTGTAGCCCTTCGACAATAATAGTTCTGCTAAATACGAACCGTCTTGGCCTGTGACTCCGGTGATCAGTGCTGTTTTCATTTCACTCCTCGGACATTAGGGTAGGCTTCCAAGAACCACTCACAAGTTTGTTCAAGTCCGCTCTGCAAGGAAGTGTATTCCAGTTCTGGGCATATTGCAAGCAATCTTTCATTGCTGCTGGGTTTTCTAAATTGTCCCTCGGGCTTCGATGTATCCCAGATGATGTCGCCGTTATATCCTAATATATTGCTTATTTTATCAACTATTTCTTTAATGCTAATCTCGCTTGGGTTTCCTATGTTTATTGGCATAGGATCATCATACTTGTCCAATAATAGCAATAATATGGACGCAATATCCTCAGAGTACGTAAACTCTCGGAGCGGGGAACCGGAGCCCCAGAATATTGGAGGAGTTGAGTTAATCTTTGCTTCGTGGATCTTTCTAATAATCGCTGGTATTACATGTCCATTTTCCAGATCAAAGTTATCATGTGGGCCATAAAGATTGTTTGGTATGGCGCAAATATAGTTTCTATCATGCTGCTGCCGCATTGCTCTGGAATGTACGTCCACCATTCTTTTGGCATATGCATACCCAAAGTTGCTACGATGAGGTGGGCCGTTGTGGATCTGATCTTCAGTCAAAGGATACGTCACCTTGTCTGGGTAGACGCATGTCGACAGGAAGGAAATAACTTTCTGTACATCGTGACGGTGGGCAATCTGTAGAATGTTTGTGTTCATCATAATATTCTGATTGTAGAAATCGTTAACATATACTGTGTTGCCTTTTACTCCGCCAACTTTTGCAGCCAAGTGAATAATGGCATCAGGAGACACATCTCTTACCATAGCGTCCGTTTGCTCTTTGCTCACAAGATTGTAGTCTTTGGAGCCGACAAATACAAACTCGTGCTCCGAATTTATTTTTTTAAAAGCGGAACCAACCATTCCAGTTCCGCCAGTTATTAAGATTTTCATTATTAACCTTTTATTAATATAACACGTTTTGAAACGTTTGTAAACTATTTTTTTTATTTATTTCCATTTAAACCAACCATCCAAAGGTATTTGGCTTAGATTCTTGTTTGACTTGCCCTTCCACGATCTCCATGGGCCATATACGCCGACCTTCTTGGGATCGCCCAAAAATGCTGCCCACCAAGACATTGTGCCGTGTTCGAAGAGGATATTTTTGAAGCCACGCATGAAGTTAAAGTCTTCTATCAAACTTCTATTTTGAATAATGGGATTGAACTGTTGGAATCCATCAACAAAAGAGTTGAAGAAGTCGACTGACTCTTCTAATGATACGCTTTGTTCCTTTGGCACCGAGGAGTGAAACTTCATCGCTCTGAGATCTTCTACCGTTATATGTTCCCACACTGGCATATCTGTCACTATGTGGAGATTCTCAAAGTCAAACTGAGAAATGGCCTCTGCGTATCTATCCGCCCGTGGCCTAAGGTGAAACTCATTCTTAAAAAACAATCTATCTCCAGTTCGAAAGTGCACGACCAAATCTTTCTGATTGGTTTCTTCTACCTCAGGATACCAAGACTTAATCTTGTTTCTGGTCTTGTGGTAATATCGATAATCTTCGAAATACCCAATCAATAATATATCGGATGATTTGTATTTTTTATTAAATGCGTCAATATAATTTGTGTCAACAACTCTATGAGCGTTTGACAAGATTGGTGATTCGCCCACTACATTGATACCCAAAGATCTAAGAGGTTCTATGCCGTAATAATCTTTGGTGGGGGCAATAGCGCAATAATCAACCTTATGGTGCATGGCGAGCAAGCGAGCCGCATTGCATTGAAAAAGGTTGTTGCCAAATCCGTTCGTTAATCGAACGTAGATCATGACTCTACCTGCTTACAAAGATTGCCTTGTGCATCGATCAAAAACTCATCCTTGTTTCGGAAGGGAAAGTCGGTGACCGGCATTGTCTTATCAAATCCAGTGAACGGCTTGCAAACATCTGGGATGTATTTTGTTTTGACTCCGATTGAGGTCAGGTATGACTCCCACATATGCTCAGTGCAGACAAAATTGCTATCTGTTCTACTGGCATCTTCGCCTTCCAAGTATTTAAATGTAATGTATTTCTCAAAAGTATAAGGGTTGGAGATAGCGAAAAAGCAAAGATCTCTATGCCCTGATGGTGTAAACTTCGTACTATAAATCACATCGTCTGGATACTTGAGGGCGGAAAGATTTAAACTTTTGGGAAACATTGAGTTATCTGGGCGGCATCTCACAATAACATCGTATTCAAAGCCATTGTCCTTGCTGTATTGTTTAGCCATAGCATAGCCATGCGCTATATTATCTATCTGATTTTGCATGCGAGTTCTAAAGTATCCCAGTGTGCCGAAGTTGTCGTCTGGTAGATTCTCATTGTTATCAATGATGACCTTTCTTAGATTAGCACCATATATCTCATTAACACTATCAATGATCTCTTGTTCTGAGTATGTATTGGTCGTGTAATACTTCTGCTCTAGTGATTTACCGCAAGAATGCAAAGTGTTTGTGGCACATGCGTAGACAAATACATCCGCATTGTTTGGCTTGATTAGATGTTCTAAGTGGTTATTGTAGTTTACTTTATAATCTCTTAACTGTCCGGTTATTAATACTGCTGTTTTCATTGTTTTTTTACATCATCGTTTTTATCTTTTTTGCTCATTTATTACTCACTCAGCCGCAAGTCCAAGGAAAGTGGTGCCTTCGTCACATCAATCCACTCTCTTGGGCGGACATTAATGGCATTGTTTTCACTTTGCTCTATCCGTTGAAAAAATCTGTTTCCATCCATAAATAACACAATTGGCTCACCTGGCATAAGTGTTGTAGATTTCCATATTTCATTATTCTCTAAAAATTCATCAACAGCCGTCTTAACACCTTGTTTTTCTGTTGTGACCGGTTGTGTTGCTATTTCGTTTTGTTCATAGCCCGGCAGTGTCGCATAGAATGTGTCTACTTCGGAATGCTTTCCAAAATAATCATCGACAACAACAACCGTATTTTTGTGACAAAGATCCTTTAGTGATGATAACTCTCTTTTTACTGTAAGATAGTTATGGTCACCATCTATTAATATAAGGTCATAAATATTTTTATAATAATCCAAGAACATAAGTGAATTCATATTATGCAACTTTATATTTGCTCGGTCCATTACACCTGACCATTTTAACGTTTCAATCATAGATTTGTTGAGTTTGATATCAACACCCTCATAGAAATATTCCCTATGAGTGTGAGAAAGCCTATGAGCCAAAGAAATTAAGGTTACGCCATGTAGTAAACCTACTTCTAAAATCCTAGGTGACTGGTATTCCATTAATAGTTGATGTAATCTTGGTATATATCCGTGATAAGCCATATTATTCTCCTTTTTTTATATATTCTGGTTTAACACTGTCTTTGCAAGTTTTGCAAAAACCTTTTTTAGGGCCGTCTTCCTTGTGATGGTTTCGCCATGGCGTATATTTATCGCTCATGTAGATGTCCCATAATTTACCATCTCCTATATGACCCATTATTCCGCTCTCTTGCCCAGGGACATCAGACCTAAGCGCACAGCATACCATAACAGAGCCATTAAAATCAATATACATATTATTAGTAACTTGGAGACATCTTTGAGTTCTGACGTAGTCTTGGGCAATATCAATAGTATCCCCTCTGCTAGAGCCATCTATTTCAAAGTTTCTAGACCTGATGTGGATTGTCATCCCACGATACGATAAATCATACTCCAACTTGCAGCCTGGGATGTCAGTTATGACGGTTGCAGGAAGGCCGAGTTTCTTGATCTTTCTTTCCGCTCTTTTTCTCATCTTCTCGTGATTGTATCTCTCATGGTTTGCAAGGTATTGTTGAATCCACAACTGATTGAAGCCAACATCGCAAAGTTCCTCAATATAATCTCTGGTCATGTAATCGCCATTCGTATTGGTCCTCAAAATAGCATTGGGTAAATACTCTCGGGCCTGTTTGACTCTTTTAATAAACAATTCTCTTTTAGATGTTGGTTCATTATATCTACTAAATGTAAGTTCACCAGCAAAATCAATCTCTCTAAGTTGGTCTAGCAAATTAAGATAATCTTCTTCTTTCATTATTTTATTATCTGAGATTCTATCGATAAAAGAGTTCGGACAGAACCAACATTTTCTGTTGCAGTATGAAAATGTTTCTATCTCTATGAGTCTCAAATTATCTTTAAATATTTGTTTATTCGTTAAGCCAGTCATAATATCAGTTCCTATATTTATTTTGTATGCTCACCAGTGGAAAAACACGAAACAACTCATCGATGCCCTCTTGGACAGTAATCGTAGTCTCATAGCCTAATGCCTTGATCTTATCATATGATACGACATAGTCTCTTTTGTCCGCATCATTATCAAAATCAGCGTAATGGACATAGCATCCTGACTTTTTCTGAATCAACTTGCAGACATCACCCTTGGAGAAGTTCATAGAGTTAGACCCAACATTATAAATCTCGCCTGACATTTTGTCTTCGTTATCTATTGTGAACTTGAACACGCTGGCGATGTCCTTGACGTGGATAAAAGTCCTCATGAAATGAGATTCGTAAACAGCAATATATTTTTGAATATACGCTGAGTATGACAGGTCATTGACCAACAAATCCAACCTAAGGCGAGGGCTTGCTCCAAACGCTGTTGCAAATCTAAATGCCACGCTGTTGGAGTATTTCATCACTTCGTGTTCTCCAAGAGTTTTAGATCTACCGTAGATACTCAGAGGATTGAGAGGGGACTCTTCAGTGCACACCCCATCGACAGTACCATAGTTAGAGCCAGTCGAACCATAAAGCAATAGTTGTGATCCATCTAGCCCTTCAACCACATTGATGGTGCCTCGGTGATTCACTTCATATGAATATTTTTCATCTCTTCGGCATGCTGTGTAGCCGACGATTGCTGCTAAGTGGATAACTACATCATGGCCTTTCATCGACTCATGCAACAAGTTTTTATCTAGAATATCTCCCTTAATAAAATTAAACTTGGGGTCGGCGAAGTTGTGCATCAAGCCGTCACCACCAGAGTTTAATTTATCGTAAACCGTGACATTGTGACCGGCTTTAAGTAGTAGAGGCACCAAGACACAACCAATGTACCCTGCTCCTCCTGTTATAAACACATTTCTTACCATATCGTTATTCTCCTTAATAATATATCTTTAAACATTATCCAATCTGATATCTTTGCATACATTGGGTTGCTAAATGCGGCCGGCTTATTCTTTTCAAAAAAGTAGTGGCCTGACCATGCAAATGGGTAAACAATAAAAGGTATGATCGGTATCAAGTACCAATACCAGTTATATAAAATGGCCGCTGTGCATATTAGCGTAACCCATTGGCCGATGAAGTGCAGCAAACGACATTTTGGATGCTGGTGTAGTGTCAAGTAGTATTGATAATACTCTTTTAAATTCATATTTTGTCCTCGTAATATTTGATCGTATTGGCTATACCTTGCCTATGATCGTACCACTGGAAGTCTTCAAATGATTTGTGGAAGTGCTCTTTGCTCATGATCTTAACAGGATCGCCGTCTTGATAGTTAGTATCAAATACGATTTCTCCCTCATAGCCCATTTCTTCTTTGATCATCTTTGCTGACTCTGCTATAGAATAACCTCTCTCTTGGCCAATATTCAATGGATAAACTACGTTATCTAAATCGATTGCTTTAACCAAAGCCTCAATAAAGTCGTCAATATATGCCCACTCTCGGACTGGTTGTCCGGTTCCCCATACTACAAACTTGTCATCACCATTTCTTTTAGCGTGTAGCATTCGAATGATCATGCCGTTCAGAGCATGCGTGTGATTGGGATCTGTGGAATCTCCGGGGCCGTAGGTGTTCGGGAACAAAAGATTAACTGTGTTGATTTTGTATTGGTCGCTGTAGCACTTAGAGATATAATATATTCCTCTTTTTGAGTTTCCAAACGAAAAGACTGATTTGTGGACATCGCCATTCAGCCAGTTTTCTTCGTGTTGTACGCTGCTGTCGCCTGGATAGGAACAGTTTGAAAATGGTTGAATAACTTTTATATTCCTATTGGTCTCGTTGATTGCTTTGTATAAGTTCAGTGTCATTTGTAGATTATCCGAGATGACATCTGCGGCGTAGTCTCTTACATATCTCATGCTTCCACCATGACTTGCGACATTATAGATCACTTCCAGAGGTTCCTCCGTATCGATAAATTGCTTGGTCAAATTGTAATCAAGTAGATCTACTCCGGTTGATTTAGAGCAACCAATAACATCATGACCATCTTCGACCAATCTGTTAAATAAATTTTGACCGATGAAGCCGGTCTTTCCTAGTACTGCTATTTTCATGTTATTTCCTATATTGAAAAGTTCGGCCATGAAGTATGATTCTGGGTCCGTATTGTTTGATTTGTGTCGCCCTGATAACCCTTTCAAGTTCTTCTGGGCTTATATTTGGATCTATGATCTCTAATTGATCTATCTCTCTCATTCTTCCTACGTGTGAGCCCCACTGTTCGTGTCTCGCCTCATTGGCTTGCTGGGTCAAGTAGGCTTTGCCATTTATGGCGACTTTTCCAACAACCTCGTAGAATGCTTCCATTTGCTTTAAGTGTAATCTGTGCCTTAAGGTGCTCACTGTGTCGTTTTTAAATATTGGGAATCTATAAACCTTTATGATTGTTCCGTTGTCAACCTTTTCGTTCATGTGATGCACAGTGATTCCGCTACTCTTGTCATTGTTGTATAATGACCAGTTAATACCTCCAGCGCCGGGATATTTTGGTGGACACGGGTGAAAGTTTATAGATGCAACCTTAACACTATCAAGCAACGGTTTCCTTAAAATACAATACGACTTCAAATGAAACAAATAGTCTCCAGACCAATCTCTAACTTCGCTAGGTAGTTTAGCGCCTCTTTTCGGCTCAGTGTAGACTGGTGTTGTATCAAATCCGCAAATCTTTAAAAAGTCAATCGCTTGTTGAGTTTGCTGACAGTCCTTGAAACCTATCAATAGTGCTGTATTATTCATCTCTCTTAAATCTGCCGGTCTTAAATACATCCAGTGTCGTTAGGTCGGGCCAGTCAGTATATACCCATTTCTTTGGCTTGGTTGTTATTGCATCTGGGAGTTTCTTGAGTCCGAGTTGGGCTGTCTCTGGCGTCATGTAGTAGTGATAGCCGATGGTCTGGATGTTTTGCGTTGACCATGATTCATCTGGACTCCTGCCGTCATATGACATTTTTTTCAAGATGTCAAAATCTTCTTCCTTGTCAAAAAGAATAGCGCCTCCACGACCAAGACTAAGATGCTTGCGAAACTGAAAACTGACGGACATATAGGTGCCCGGAATGTAACCATTCGGTTGCCAGAATACGGCCGCATCTATTATGTTATCAGTCATGTAATAGTAGTCTTGCCATTTGTCATCAGTCCATTCTATTTGTAAATCCATCTTCTCAGCCAACATTGGGACTGAGAGGTATGTGTGCTTTGGTACGATTATTTTCTTTGTGCCTTGTTGTCTAAGACACAATTCCAAACCATGAGTACAGCAATCTACTGCTACGGCATATGGGGCACCGAAAAACTTGGCTATTTCTTTCTCAAAGTCTGCTATTACTTGGAAGGACATTTTAGTTCCTCTATCTTTTTCAACAACTTGTCAGCCATGTGGCCCCAAGTATAGTTTCTTACTGCCATGTCGTGGGCGGTGTTAATAATTTTATTTCTTTCAAATGAGTGGTTCATGTAGAAGTCCAACTTTTCGTGAAAATCACTTAGGTCGTTTTCAAACATTACACAATTGACACCATCAACAAAAACTCCCTCATATTCATACGGCATGTTATTACACAACAAAAGAGTTCTAGACATCATGACTTCAAAATACCTTGGGCTGATGTCGTTATTGGGGCCGGTGGTTGCAACCCAAGCCTTACATTCATTGATCTTCATAGCATAGTCCACTGTGGATGGGATCCTATAACTTAGATCCCTTGAAGAGTTCCAAAACAAACTGTATTTAGTCTTTTGCAACTCTTGATGAATCCTATTCCTAAGGTTATTCGCAGAGCCCTTAATCTTATCACCGCCGTGATCTGCTCCGCTGAAGCCGATTTCATATTTTTTTGGGATTGGCCTTTGGTGAAACATATCAGGGCTGGCTGTGAACCAGAACCTTATTGGGTGGGCACCGACTTGCTCTCCAAACTCTTTGTATGTAATGTTGGTGTCCATCAAGATATCAATTTTATTGACTTTGCAAAATCTTAGTTTCTCCTCAAGCATTGTTTGAGGCTTGTGCAACAGAGCCACCACCGGCACCTTGCAGTCTGATAGTCCCTTGATTTTACGATACGCTTGCTTTGTGGTCTGCGTAAAGTAGCCTAGGCCGAATATAATGCAGTCTACATTGCTATCACTAATCGCCTTAAAACTCTTTACTGGGTTAGTGTACAGCATTACATTTGCTTTTTTCTTAAGTTCTCTAAAGAGATCTCCATAATATTGGTACATATAATTGTCGGCAACATGATTGCCAGAATCGATATAAAGTATGTTCATTTGCTATTATCCTTAACGCCTGGTGCGTAATCTTGAATGTGTCTAAGTGCCCCTTGGGAATGATATCCTTCGTCAACTGTTTTCAAATCGTATACTTGGTCTCCCAAATGCAATAGATAAAAGAGAGCATATATATCATTGTCTCCCCATCTGTATTTGTATATACCGCCAAATTTATTGACAGCACCTATCCACTGCTTCCACTCTGGGGTCTCAAAGACTGAGTTTTTGATCACATATGAGTCAAACAAAGTATAAAAATGAAAGTTTGCTTCGCTCTCTGGGTCCTCTAGTAGATCTCTCATGAATTTGGATTTTGGGACTATATTGTAGTGTTTGATGTATCCTTTGATAAATTTCCAAAGATTGACTCTTGTGTCGTAGTTACCTTGGTGTGGCTTTTTAATGTTTTGGTCTGTTACCTTTAGTGCTCCGATCATCTCGGGCCTATCTTTCATAACTTGGAAAGGATCATATGGCATGTCCTCCATGAACATAGATTCATCATCCAAGGTCATCACATAATCATGCTCATGAATGCGAGTATTCTCATACCCATACATATTGCTAGTAAAGTGGCACATGTGAAGATAACCTTTTCTTCTTATTGAAAAACTAGTCCTTACATACCAAAGGTTCTTTCTATTGTAAAATAACTCCTCTTCTGGGATATGGGAAGGAGTCTTGTATGGAACGGAAAGAAAGTGTACATCTTGCGGTGTTGTATTTCTTACCTGTCTTTGGAACTCCGGTACATCATATATATCGTCGAAATAATGTACATACACAGGGTAGTTGTGTTTGTAGTTATACTTTTCCCATAAAGACCTCAAGCACTCAGGCAAGCACTTTTGCCTAGACGAGATGATTACAATGCATGCATTTAGTTTACTCATTTTGTTACAAACTTCCTTTTCATTTAATCTCCTAATAATACTTTACACCGCATTTGGCATATATTGCATCTATCAACTCCAATACCATCGATGTTTCACTAAGTTCGAACTTATCAATCTTTCTATAAAGTTCGGGGTGGTTTGGACACGAACCTGCGTATGATCCGTAAGAGTTTGGGATTCCGACTTGGCTGTTACCTTCAAGCACTTTCATGACCGACTTTGCAACTTCCTCGGATACAAAGCGTGCCTCCTCTATAACATTCATTGCTTTGCCGCCCAACTTAATAAATCCGTTCTCGGATAGAACCGACAGGCTACATTCTATATTTCTTGGCTCAGACGATATAGTAACCTCTACTGTCGCCCCATAGTTGCCAAAATCAAGAATGGAATACACAGTGTCTTCTATCTTAACCCCTTTGTGTTTTGTGTTGTATTTTTTGGCTGCGGATACTTTTGGTTTGCCAAATACATGACAAAGAATATCTAGATAGTGTATCCCACACTCATGTAATATTCCACCACCTATAAAAGGTTTACCGCGCCAATCATAAAAATATTCTTTTGGTCTCTGCCATCTTTGGATCAAGCCAAGACCTCTTATCTCTCCAAGCAAGCCGGTTTCAATGACGCTCTTGAGATTTTGTATGCAAGAGTTAAGCCTAACCTGCAAGACTGTGTATGCTTTTTGTTTATTTGTGTCTGCTGCACTTCTGAGCAGTCTCAAGTGTTGCGGATTCAGTGTGGCTGGCTTCTCAATCAAAACATTACAGCCGCTATTCAATGCATACAATGCTTGTTCAAAGTGCAGAGAGTTTGGCGAAGACACAACAACAAAGTTCATATCACTGTCGGCGAGCATCACTCTGTAATCTTTAAAAGTCTTGACTTGGTGTTTGCTCGCTATGTCGTTCAGAACTTTTTCATCTGTGTCGCAGACTCCTACAAGTCTATAGTTTGCGTTCTGTTCAATCGCCTCTATGTGTCTTGGGAATATCTTGCCACATCCTATAATGCCAACTTTATTCATTATTGTTTTTTACCCATCTCCCTTATTTTTTTTGCTGCTGCTTCGGCGATGGGGCATTCTCCTTTGATTCCGGCTCTTATGTATGCCGGCTGCTCATATACAACATTTGGATAATGGCCTTGCTCAGGACCTCTAAGTCCCAACTCAGCCTTAATCCCTTTCATATGTAACTTCATCTGCTCGTAGGCCATCAAACAAAGAGGCTCTGCTAGTCGGAAGTTGAAGCCGATATATTCGTGATTGTAGCGGCCAACTTGCCCTTGGTTACATATTGATCTAACCTTCACAGCATCCAACTTGGAGTCCTTTGGGATACAAATCATACCACCTTCAAAAGTGGATATGTTTTTGGTTTTATAAAAACTAAAAGAGCCACCATCGCTCATCATGCCAGCATATTCTCCGGCATCGTTTGTAGACCCAAATGCTTGGGCTGTATCTTCAAAGACCACGAGGTTGTGCTTTCTTGCGATCTCGTTGATCTTTTTCATCTCACAGATTCTACCATAAAGATGGACTGGGATGATCGCCTTGGTTCGTGATGTTATCTTCTCTTCGATCTTATTGGCATCAATAAGTAAAGTATCCGGGTCGATATCAACAAACACAGGCTTTGCACCGGCAATGAGGATAGCATTGCTAGTCGCTATGAATGTAAAGGGAGTGGTGATAACTTCATCACCAGGTTTGAAATCCATAGACCACATAGGGGCAATAATAGCACTAGTCCCATTGTTAACTGCGATGCAATCTTCAAGCCCAAACCTATCCTTAACATAATCTTCGAATATATCTCTAACTACTTGTGGCATTCCCACCTATAAAATCTAAATATTTTTGAGCAACTATGTTCATGTCTATATTATAACATATCGGATATTCTTTGTCAAATGTTTTATTAAAATTAATGTTTGGTGGATTGTATAAATCTACAGGATTCATATCCCACTCGGGTTCGGCGATAACTATCGCATCCTCTCCTGCGATCTCTTTTGTGCCTCCGGCGGAGGAGCAAATAATCTGGGCTCCGCAGGCTCTTGCATCAATGACAACATTTGGACAATGATCCAGCCAAGCCAAGTGTATAAAGTATTTTGATTTTTTATACAAAGCATATAACTGGTTTTGCTTGAGGTGCCCTACGTAATGCACCCTATCATTCCTTATTCTATCTCTCGGAGGCACATCTCCAGCAACCATTAGTCCATCGTCGGGACCAGCATTCGCCAAGAAGTAATGAATGTTTTTGTGCAATCTTTTGTGCGGTCTCCAAGAAGATGCACATGACCAGAGGTTCTCATACCTATGAAATGGCAACGGATCAATCTTAGCGATTTGTTCTGTGTCGGCGCCGTTGTGAATGATCGTATAGTTATCGTGAGGTCCAAAATATTTAAAAGTCAACTCCTTGTTGAAGTTTGACTGGAACACAACGCCATCTGCCATTTTGTACGTTCGTTTAATGTTTTTATTTTGTTGAGTGTAGTTTTGAGTATTATTGAAATATATCCCGTCTAGTCTCTGGAACATTGGCTTAGTGAAGGATCGTCTATGAGACTCAATGAAACACAAGTAAGCATCCGGACTGGGATGAGATCCGATTATGTGCTCTTGTTTGTTAGCATACTTTACCAACTTTTGTGCAAATGAGTTCGGGCCGGAGGTGCTTGACAAATTAACATTTTCTATACTGATTTTCAATATTTTCTCCCGTATGGTTTCTTGGCTCTGATTTTCTGCGCTGTATTATACTGGAGGGTCTGCTTGACCTTGTCTACATTTAACGGGTTCTGTCTATTATACACATGCATAATCTTATCAATGTACAAACTTCTATACCCAGAGAGTTCCAATAGGGGTAACATAAGGGCTTGGTCGTAAGCAGTCTTATAATAGTCCCCATCGGAGTCTTTCAGATCCTTAACGTCTATATTTTTCCACAACTCAGTCTTGAAAGTTCGCAAGTGAGATGCTCTCCACTGATCTCGGCGGAAAAGATTATTATCAACAACATTATCTGGATATCTGGATGGCTCTACGCCGATCTTGCCGTTTGGATAATAAACATATGTCCCATAGGTCATCAAGCAATCGGTAACGCAATACTTTTCATTCAAATAAGACAGAACATGCGGGGAAGAAAGCCAATCATCTCCATCTAAGATAATGTTTATTGACTGGTCGTCTGTGCATTTATCTTGGAGTGTCGATACGATGTTCCCTAGGGCGTATTTTTTATTTTTATTAACTACAAGTTCAAAACGATCATCCCCGTCAATTAGTCGATTGACTACTGTCGTGGAATTATCAGTAGACATATCATCAATGATATAGCAATTGAAGTTGTTATATTGTTGGGCTTGTATACTTTTGATACACTTGGGGAGCCAACTTTCCGCATTATAAAAAGGAACGATCAAATTAAAATGGTTTTTTTCCTTCATATTTGACTTAGGAGTTCGAAGGTGCCATGCTTCTTCAACAGTGTTCCAAAAGTGACGAACTCTTTGTCTGAGGTAGGTCATTGTTCTTTCTCTACTCTGGAACCAACTTTCATTCTTGTGTTGTACATTGTCGTTCAAGATCAAATCGCAACCTAATAATTTTGCCTCAATGGTTAGCCTTGGGCATGTATCACCACCCGGAGGTGTATAAAGGAGCCCCTTAGAGACAGCAAGTTTTTTGAGAAGGTCATCATGAGAGAGACCCCAAACTAGTTCATATTCTAAACCTTTTTCCTCGGCTGTGCGGATAGACTCTGATCTGCCTTTGACCCAAGAGTCAGAGTTTAAAATAATCCATTTATTATTTTTATTTGAAACATCTAGATTTTGTATTTTGTCCAGTGTGTCGTCGGTAAAGACTGAACTCAGTACCTTTACGCTCGGGCAGTCTAAAAAAGGAAAGTTATTAATATAAATAGATTTTTGCTTCTCCGACATGAACCACATTACTTGGGCTTTTTTATAGAATGCGGATACTATTTTACCTTTCCTTTCGTTTTTGCAGTTACATTCACCTTGATGATGTATGTGCTTCTCGGGGGATCTGGCTATGCAAAACTTATAGTCATACTCTAATACAGAGTATTTTAGATTCTTAATTGCGTATAAAATACAGTTTTCCTTAAGATTCCCAAAATTACCAAAGACCCAAAACTTATCTTTGTTTTGGGCCATGAGGTTTTTGGTAACCATGTGACTATAAACCTTAATAACCGGTAGAAAACTTCCTTTGATTAAGGCTTCGGAGGTAAGTTCCGCACCTCCAACATAATCTTGCACGAACATATCGGAAACAAATACAATCATTTTAATCTTCTGCTAGTGACGCAAACAAATCTTCGATTTCTTGATCGGAAACCTCATCATCTTCGTGCACAGCCTTGCAAAATCTCTCATAAAGAATCTCTTCATTAAAATTTTCCAACAGCAACGTTTGAAGTTCTTTTGCTGTGTTTTTAACTTTCGTATAATTCTTATATGTATATCTTAGAGCCATCTTGTAGGATCCTTGATCTGCATATGCCCACAATGAATCTGCTTCGATGACTCCGGGCCAAACTGATCCTTGCTGGACCTGCGTGAGTGCGTATTCGACTTCTTGAAACATGTTCTTTCCATTGTAACTTAAAAAGTCTAAGTGACCAGACCACCCTATAGTTACGATAGGCAATGCCTCTCTCGCAGCCTCAAACATTGGCAAGCCAAATCCTTCACCATGTGCAATATTAACCAAAGCCTTTACTTTCTCATTGTTGTAAAGTGATGTCATCTGGCCGCTGGTTAAGTCTCCATGTAGCAAATACACTTTGCATTTTCTATTAGGATATTTACTAAGCAATGCTTTAAGTTTTTCATTGGTATGCTGCCTGTCCATAATACTATTTGACATTAGACTAGTCTTAACAATGAGTCCGACCTCTTGATCAATAAACTCTTCGACCCACCAAGAGATGGTGTTTTCAAAGTTCTTTCTGGGACTCCACTGACTCAAAGTCAGAAAGTTAAAATCATAATCCAAATCAATATCAAATGGTTCTGGTTCTGCTCTTTCTGTCATCTCATGCACTACTTCTATCGGAGTTCCTAATCTATAATGAATTTGTTGCCCGGTTTGAGAGTTGGTCGCCATTGCAGTTGTGTTTTTGTAAGTATCTTTTGCATGCTGAGATACTACCAAAATCTTATCCACTTGTTCATTGCCTTTCTGTAGCCAGGCAGGAGCAACTTTTGAAGTTTCAATACCAGCAGTATATCCAATATTGACTGGTGCGATTTTCTTCCATTCGTTCGGGATTGTTATTTGCAGCGATATATCTGCTGCTAGTTGCTTTTGGCCAAGTAGGACTGAAGTCTTTACGATTCTCTCGTCCATCCAGTCTCGGAACTCATTGTTTTCCCAAATCCAACCTGTTTTTCCCCACGGGATAGGAAGAATATAAATGTCAAACAAATCTTCCTTTGACCTCAAAGCCCTAAGGGCGAATCTTGACTGCTCTCCATAACCCGATTGGCTTAGGCATGGGGCGACAACTAAAATCTTTTTCTTGCTCATGCTACCTCCGCAAAATAAATTCCATTATAATTGGTTCTCGTTTGCCAAGAGCCATGTTCTTCATACACAGAGGTCATTAGGTCAACCCACTGTTGTTGGAAGTTTCTGAAATTATAGTTAGTAATAACGTGCTGTCTTCCTTTTTCTCCCATTGCTCTGCGTTCCTCTTTCGAAAGAGAATACATTTTAAACATGGCGCTGACAAACTGATCTTTGGAAGTTCTATCTTCATAGATATAAGGCACCTGCTGCGAGCCGATGATTGATTTCGACGTAGGATATAGCGGAAATCCAAACCATTCAGCCCCATCTGTTATTTGCTCTTGAAGCCCTCCGGTCATATTAACAACAATTGGAGTGCCGCATGCTAGCGACTCTAGTGTGGCCAAGCCAAAGCCTTCAGCATCTGAGATATTTACGGTGCAATCGCACATGTTATACATTGCTGCTAGCGCATCAGGTGATATTTTTTGACTTGATATCAAAACTTGGCGATCATTCAGTTCCAAGTTGTCCATTATTGCTTGCAAGTCTTGGCCATGTTGGTCTTTGGGATCAGTGTGCATGATCAACTGTGCTTTGTCGTGGCCGACTTTGTCCAAAAATGCTTTAAACCAATGAATCAAAGTTCCACTTTGTTTACGTCTGGCGTTTCTATTATTCCAGAAAACAATAAATTTGTCTCTATCCCCCTCTGGTAGATTGTCTCTTCTAAGTATTGCAATATCCTGATCGATGAAGGGCCTAAAAATATTAGGGTCTACGGCATGAGGGATATAAGTAGAATTGACACTCGGGGTAACAGTTTTGACAATATCATCTGTTACCTTTGATATAGTTGCAATATGGTCGTTGGAAAGATAAGCATTTACGTTGAAGTTTGGATAAGGATAGTTATCCCATACATGATAATAAACCATTGGCAAAAGAGGTCTAACTTCATTTTCCATCTCCCATAGCCAACCCCAAAATCTAGGATCTGTCATGAACCAAAGCATATCTGGCTGCTCGGTTCTGATAATTGAACGAATCATATCTTTTGTACCATACCCGTCGACTGGAATGATCTTCCATCTTTCATTCCATGGCTCAACTTCGATTGGATCATAATTGTGATGCTTCATAGCGCCACCCAGCGATATGATATCAAATTTGTCAGAGTTTAGCAACGCATGACAAACATACTTTGTTTGCGTTCCTACGCCAGAGGGTGATAAAGGGTGATCACTCAGGGTAAGAACTTTAATTCTTTTAGTCATTTATTCTCCACAGACTGTATTTGTGATGAGAGTCGCAACTACATAAGGATCACAATTTGCGTTTGGACGCCTATCTTCTACATATCCTTTACCAGTTTTTTCAACATGCCATGGAATACGCAATGATGCAGTTCTATCAGACACTCCCCATTTAAATTCTTGGTGTGAGCAAGTCTCATGCTCACCAGTTAACCGTTCTTTGATCCCATGGCCATAGTTTGCTATGTGAGCGTCAGTGTTTGAGCCCAAAGCCTCCACTGCTGCGATTACGGCATCATAAGATTCTCTCATTTCTTTTGTACTAAAGTTGGTATGACAGCCGGCGCCGTTCCAGTCACCAGTCACCGGTTTGCCCTCAAAAGAAACATCGACATTATATTTCTCAGCAGTTCTTTCAAGCAGGTAACGAGCGACCCACAAATGATCCCCAACAGATGTTGTTCCATTGGGCCCTACCTGAAACTCCCATTGACCTGGGCATACTTCGGCATTGATTCCGCCGATGTTCAAGCCTGCCTGTAGGCATAGAAACAAATGCTCTTCTGCGATTACTCTTCCAAATGCACGACCATTTCCATTACTACAATAGTATTCACCTTGTGGTGGGGGCTCGCCTTGAGATGGAAACCCCAAAGGTTTACCGCCAGACATGAGTGTATATTCTTGCTCAATGCCATACCAAAGTTCTTGGTCTTCGTATTTAGATTCAACCTCTCTACACGTATGTCTAGTGTTGGTCTCATGTGCGGTCATGTCTGTGTTGAACACTTCGCACAGAACCAAAATATTGTTGCCGCCCCTCAAAGGGTCTAAACAAGTAAAAACCGGAACCAAAACACAATCGCTTTGTTCTCCGGTGGCTTGCTTCGTTGATGATCCATCAAATCCCCAAATGGGTGGATCCATGTCAGTTGTGATCACTTTTGTTTTAGATCTAATCAGCGGGGTAGGATCAGTTCCGTCAATCCAAATATACTCCGCTAAACACTTTTCAGTTGTCATTTCTTCTCCTAAGGACAATGTTTAGTTCTTTTAAACTCACAATAATCGCAAGAAGTTCTCTTTTTAATATAATTGTGCTTCTTAATATTGTGCAGAGCCTGATTTAATAACTTGGAGGCATTATCGGTTTTCTTCGCCCCAGAGGTTACTCGGAAAATCTCAACATTATCTTTCTTCGCTGTTCTCTTGAGGAGGGCGAAGTGGGTTTCAACCATCTTGGGGTCAATATTATGCTTTTGGCAAAAGAACTTTTTATACAACGTAAGTTGATAGGTGATAAGTTTATCAGTTCTCTTCTCGGCTTTCCATCCCCAAGA
>TARA_R100000805_G_scaffold18889_1_pt1 | contig 17718 bp, 9 predicted proteins | sample TARA_R100000805 | Tara Oceans TARA_R100000805 (sample SAMEA2622832) | marine metagenome | biome: marine biome (ENVO:00000447); feature: surface water layer (ENVO:00002042); material: "saline water (ENVO:00002010), including plankton (ENVO:xxxxxxxx)" | depth 5 m
AGAATGGTGGAAATGTTGGCCTCGGCACCACCAATCCTGATGCGAAACTTGTTGTCTCCAATGGTGGAAATGAGACTGTAAGAATTCTACCTGGACAATCTTCACAGAAAAACAGAATTGACCACAGAGATCTTGAAGATAGTTCTTATGTGATTGCTGAGACACGAGCAAGCACTCACACTTGGAAGATTAACAATTCAGAGAAAGTTAGGGTTCACTCTAATGGTTATCTGGGCATTGGCACCATCACACCAGATGTTCCACTCTATGTTTTTGGTGATGCAAGAATCACTGGAGACTTGGATGTGGAGGGAACATTCCCTCAGTTCAATAACGTCTCTGGTTACTTTAACGTCGATCAGGGATTGACAGTTGGTACTGCCACCACCATTGGAGGAGATCTCTCAGTTGATGGAGGAACATTCTTCTATAAAGCAAGCCAAGACAGATTGGGACTGGGAACTCAAAATCCAGATCAGAGACTTCACATTTATGAGGGATCTAACAATGCAGCCATTGTTCACTTAGAGAACCAAGAAGGTGAGGTTTATTGGAGAACTAATGGTGACATTGCTTCTTGGTATGGAGCCACCTACTTCCAGTTTATGAATAATGGTGGAACCAATAATTGGCTTAAGATTGAAAGTTCCCAAATTACTGGTCCAGCTGCCAACTGGACTGTAAGACCTGGATCGGGTAGTCATAATTTGAATCTTCTTCCTGGTGATGGAGGAGGTAATGTTATCATTGGTAATTCTTCTAGTGATCAGATCAGATTCCGTGGTAACAGTGGATCCGGCACTTATCGTTTCGCCAAGGCTGGACAGACTACCATTGAAGGTGTACTGAGTTTTGAATCTCTGTCTACCGATAAAACTTACACCTTCCCCAACTCCAATGGAACCATTGCACTTACTTCCAGCACTGTCGCCAATGCAACTAATGCAGTTAATGCAACTAACGCGACAAATGCAACCAACGCCACTAATGCAACTAACGCAGACAATGCTGATTTTGCAACAAACGCTGGAAAGTTAGACAACCTTGATTCCTCTGCTTTCCTTCGCAGTAATGCGAATGACAGTTGTTCTGGTAACATCACCTTCTCGGGTGATATCACCATGAGCAGTAGTTCTGAAATGCTCTTCAAAGATAATGTCAGACTTCGTTTTGGAACTAGTGAAGACTCTAATATTAGATTTAATGGAACTGATACAATCTTCAATGCATCGAACGGTGAGATCAGGTTCCAGAAGAATGGAACAACCTGCTTCAGGACCAGTGATAATAATGACCTGTTTGTTACTGACAGGCTAGATTGTGAAAAGTTAGAAGTGAGGGGAGGTAAGATTAAATCCGATTCTGGTGACAATGAGTTTGAATTCTATCCAGAAGGAAGATCCGAGGCCGATGGTCCAATCTTCCAAATCTTTAACCGAACTTCACCTGGTAATAGACCTGCCATTGAACAAATCGGTAAAGGATATGTCGAATTTGAAGGAGTTTGGGAGAATGCCACATCTGGTGGATCTGATGTTAGAGTTACCAGTTCTGGTAAGCTGAGAAGACAAGTTTCTTCTCGGAAGTGGAAGACAAACATCACCGACTTGACTGATTTTGATTGTGATCTCTTCCTTGAGAAGGCAAGACCAATTTCTTATAATCCAATTCAAGGTAACCCAGCACTTGTGGAACCTGCCGATGAAGAGTTCATTGGATTTATCGCTGAGGAGTTGGCTGAGGTTGATCCCAGACTTGTTATGTTTGACAAAGAAGGTCCGTCTTCTGTTCATTATGAGAGAGTTGGAGCAGTCTTGACCAACCTTGTAAAGAGACAAAGAGACAGAATTGCCGAGCTGGAAGCACAAAATGCAGCCATCCTCGCAAGACTTGATGCAGCAGGCATCTAAAACCCCACTAAATAAGTAAAAATCCACTAACAAATGGCAGCTATAATTACTGACCAACTAAGAATTTTGAACGCCAAGAACTTTGTTTCTGGAGTTCAGACTACAAGCAATTCTTATTACGCTTGGATTGGTCTCCCTAACGCTACTGAGATCTCTTCGGATTGGCCGGACCAACCACCCACACCGAAGGATAACCTCGACGAATCTAACGATTATTGGGACACAATGATCGCGATGAAGAAGATCGCTGATGCCGACATTTCACAGGTTGTCAAGAAAGTCACTTGGACTTCTGGTGTCACTTATGACATGTGGAGGAACGACATCGATCGTGACAATCCCTCACAACCTTCTGGTTCGTTTGACATCTATGATGCAAACTACTATGTGTTGAACAGTGATTTTAGGGTTTACATCTGTCTCGACAATAACGCTTCTCCAGAGAACAACTTTCAAGGTGGTCCTTCACTGGATGAACCAACTTTCACTGACTTGGAGCCAAGAGCTGCTGGTTCCAGTGGTGATGGTTACATTTGGAAGTATCTTTACACAATCAAACCATCTCAAGCTGTTAGGTTTGATACAACTGATTATATTCCTGTTCCAGATGAGTGGCAAACTAATTCAACTGATGCTGCCGTTAGAGATAACGCAAGCACAAGTGGTCAGTTGAAGATTATCAAGATCAGAAACAGAGGAGTTGGTCTTGGAACTGCTAATTTGACTTATGTTGGAGTTCCCATCAAGGGTGATGGTACTGGTGCTAAAGCCACTGTTGTTATCAATAACGACTCTGAGGTTGAGACGGTTACTGTTTCTCATGGTGGTAGTGGATACACTTACGGAACTCTTGACCTTGCTGAAGTTGGAATTCCCGCTGGTTCAACCGCAGCTGCATTTGATGTCATCATCCCTCCCAATGGTGGACATGGAGCTGACATTTACAGAGAACTTGGAGCTCTTCAGGTTCTGTTCTATGCTAGATTTGAGAACGATACTGAAAACCCAGATTTCATCACAGGAAACGAGTTTGCAAGAATTGGAATTTGTGAAAATCCAATCGAACAAGGAACTTCAACTCTCCTCACCAAAGATAAGGCAAGTGCGGTTTATGCACTGAAACTTGTCGGAACTGGATACAGTGAAGCCGTTTTTACAGCAGACTCTTTCATTACACAAACAGTTGGTGTTGCTTCAACTGCGGTTGGTAGAGTTATTTCTTATGATGGTTCAACTGGAGTTCTGAAGTATTGGCAGAACAGAACCAATGCTGGTTTCAACACAGACGGATCTGATAACACCAGTCCTCAGTATGGGTTTGAAGAGTTCAGATTCACTTCTTCCGTTGCAACTGGAGGGTCACTTACAATTAATGGTGGATCGGTTGCCCTCGACATTCAAGATGATTTTCAGGGTATCACAACAGTCCTAAATAACAGAACATACTACCTTGGACAGAACTTCATAAATGGAGTTTCACTCCCAGAAGTGAAGAAGTATTCGGGAAATATTGTCTATGTTGACAATAGACCACCAATTACGAGATCTTCATCTCAAAAGGAAGACATAAAGATCATCTTGCAATTCTAATAAGAAATCATGCCACAGGAAACTAATCTCAATGTTGCTCCTTACTTTGACGATTTTGATCCTCAAAGTAACTATCACAAGGTTCTTTTCAAACCAGCTTATCCTGTTCAGGCAAGAGAGCTTACGGGGTTGCAATCGATCCTGCAGAATCAGATCGAACAGTTCGGTAATCATATCTTCAAAGAGGGTGCAAAGGTCATTCCTGGAAACCTGAGTTATCTTAATAACTTTAAGGGAATTCAGATTGAGACCAGTTACCTTGGAATTCCTGTTACTTTATATCTTGATAAACTCATTGGCAAGAAGATTACTGGTGCAACCAGTGGTGTTACCGCAGAAGTCATCACTTATATTACTAATGAGCAATCTGAACTTGGTAACTGCACGATCTATGTCAATTATATTGCATCGAGCAACACTGATGCCGAGGTTTCGACTTTCCTGGACAATGAAGTTCTGTTGACAGACGAGGCAATCACATATGCCACTACATTCATTCCTTCTGGTGATGGTTTTGCTCGTTCGATTGTTCAACAATCCAACATTTCGGGAGCAGCGATGGCAATCTCTCCTGGTGTTTATTTCCTGAGAGGTTACTTCGTCAATGTTGAAGAGCAGTTGATCATTCTCAGTCAGAACTCCAGAACTCCTAGTTTTCAGATTGGATTCAATGTTCTTGAGGAGATTATCAGTGCAGATGTTGATCCTTCCCTTGGAGACAACTCTAAGGGATTCAATAACTACACAGCACCTGGTGCAGACAGACTGAAAATTACTCCAATTCTGATCAAGAAGAAGAAAGACGAAACAATCTCCAACTTTGTTCAACTTGCTGAAGTTCAGGATGGAATTCTGAAAACAGTAAATGATGACACACAATATAACATTCTTGGCGATGAGATGGCCAAGAGAACCTTTGAGGAGTCTGGTCATTATTATGTGAAGGAATTCATCACTTCTGTGAAGGATAGTATCAACGATCAAATTGGAAACAGAGGTGTTTATCTTCCTGGACAAGTCACAGCAAGTGGACAGAATCCCTCAGATGATCTTGGTGTCTATAAGATTTCTCCTGGAACTGCTTATGTTTCTGGATACAGAGTTCAGATTCTTGGAACCACTCTTGTTGACTTCAATAAACCAAGAACCACAAAGAATTTAGAAAACCAATCAATCAGTTTTGGTTTCGGGCCCTCGTTCAATGTTAACAATGTAACAGGAAATCCAAAGTTTGGTATTGACACAACTTATGAGCTTTCTCTTAGAAACAGAAGAAAAGGTTCTAATCCTCTTGCTAATCCTGGAACTGAAATTGGAAGAGCAAGAATTTATGACTTCGATCTTGAGGGTGGTTCTTACGATGCTACGAACCCTTCTGCCAATAAGTGGGACCTGTCTCTTTGGGATCTTGAGGTTTACACTTTCTTGACAGTAAACCAAGCTGTAACACTCAATGTTCCCACTTTTGTTGAGGGTCAATCCAGTGGAGCGACTGGTTTCCTGAGAGCGAGTGTCAGCAGTGGAACTTCATTGAAGATTACTGATGTAAAGGGTGAATTCCACATTGGTGAACAGATCAAGTTCGATGGAGTTGATGAGAACGCCAGATCTATTGTTGATGTTGTCAACTATGAACTCTCTGACATTAAGTCAGTGAGGGGCAAAAGTGGAATCTCCACCTTTACTGCTGATGTCATTCAGGAAAACAAACAGTTTATTGGAATTGCTTCAGTCTCTTCTGCTGGTAAAGTTACTGTTCCTGGTCTCACTTGGCCTGGAATTTCAACATCAAATAACTTAGTTTCATACACAGATCCAGCTAGAGATCTTCCTGTTATCAATAGAGTCAGTAATGTAAGTACCAGCCAGCTCAGCCTAGCCGCGGTACAGGATGTTGCTGGTGTGTGTGATGGAAGTCTTCCTTCAGGCAACATTGAAGTAACTGACTTCAGAATCATTGAATCCAAACTCGCCAACGTCGGTTCAAGTGGAAACCAAAGTCCCAACAACACACTCTTCAGTGTGTTTCCTAAGAGGAATATTGAATCGACTGACCTTATTGATGCAAATCTAATCGTCAGACGAGATTTTGATGTTACAGTCACTAATGGTCAGACAAACACAGTTTCCGCTGGTATCAATGAAACATTCCTTCCTTTTGATGAGGAGAGGTACTCCATCGTCATGCAGAATGGTGCAGTTCAAGTTCTCTCGGCGGACAAGATTACCATCTCTGCTGATGGTTCATCTCTGACATTTAAGAACCTGAGTGGAAGTGGTTCTGGTCAATTGGTTGCAACACTGAGGAAGATTAAGGTCACAGCCAAAGAGAAAGTCAAGCTCCCCGTTCAGAGTCTCATTATTGATAAGTCTAATGTCGAAGGTTCTGGAACTGGTGATGGAACTTTCAATGATGGACTTACTTATGGTAACTACGCCTTTGGAACAAGGGTTCAGGATAAGATCATCTGTCTGAACAAACCAGATGTCATCAAAGTTCATGCCATCTATGAAGCAAATGGGACTGATGACCCGGAAGCTCCTGTTGTTGTCCTTGGTGGAATTGATGGGGAATCTGGAACAACAGGTGATTTGATTGTTGGTGAGCAGTTTATTGGTGAAGAGAGTGGAGCTGTTTGTACACTTCTCGTCAATAAGAATGACATTAGTTCCAACTTCTGTTATCTGAACACCTCGACTCTTGTTGAGGGTGAGACTGTAAAGTTCCAAAGTTCAAATGTCACGGCAACGGTTTCATCTACCACAGAGTCTGACCAGAGAATCTCCGGTGACTTTAAACTCGATCAAGGTCAGAGAGCCACTTTCTATGATTACGCTAGAATCATCAGAAAGCCTGATGTTGATGCACCCAATAAGAAGATTATTGTTTACTTCATGGCTGCAGAGTATGACTCTGAGGACACTGGAGATATCACACTAACCGACTCCTATAAGAACTTTGATTATGGGAGGGAGATTCCCTCATTCAGAGGATTCCGTCTCACAGACATGATCGATGCGAGACCGAGAGTCAATAACTTTACAGTAACCGAAGGTTCTAGATCTCCGTTTGAATTTAAGGGGAGAGAGTTCAATGGTTCCTCAACTCAACACAGCTCTAAGAACATTCTTGCAACTGAAGAGTCGATTACAATCTCTTATGATTTCTATCTTCCCAGAGTTGATTCGATCTACTGTGGAAGAGATGGGTCTCTGACTGTCAGATATGGTAATCCTGATGAAAATCCTCAGCCACCTGAGAGAATGAATGGTGGAATGAGAATTGCCAATATCACACTTCCTGCTTATCTTTATAACACAAACAACGCCAAGATTAAGTTTATTGAGCATAAGAGATATCAGATGAGTGATATCGCAAAGCTCGAAACAAGGATCTCTAATCTTGAATATTACACTTCACTGAACGCTCTTGAGCAAGATGCAACAAGTCAGTTTATTCCTGATGCCAATGGAAATAACAGATTTAAGTCTGGAATCTTCGTTGATAACTTCTCCACTACACTCCCTCAGGACACCAACATTGGATTCAAAAACAGTGTTGATACGAAGAGTGGATCAATGAGACCATGCCATTACACAACAGCAATTGGTCTTGAGCCTGGTCTGAAGCCAGGACAAGATCCTAATATTGATGAAGCCTTTGCTGAAATCATTGGAAACAATATTGTCAGATCTGGTGATGTAATTACACTCGATTTTGATGAAGTTGAATATATTCGGCAACCATTTGGAACTCGTGTTGAGAATGTAACTCCGTTCCTTGTCACATTCTACGCTGGTGCTGTTGCTCTTGTTCCGGAGACCGATGTTTGGATTGACACTCAGACACTGGAACCACATAATGTTGAATTTGAAAATGATCTGTTCGACTCAATGGTAGCTGCCACTGGTGCCGAAGTCACTTCGGATGCTGATGGAAACAGAACTGGTGTTTCTCCAATTATCTGGGATTCTTGGGAGACCACTGGAGTTAATGTTAACCAAGAACTTGATGTTAATATTAGCACCAACCAGATAGGTTCAAATTCAGAAACTGACAATGACTCAAACACTTCTGGTAACACAACTTCAACGACAACAACTACCACCACAACCACTGAGTTTGAAACAGAAGTTAGTGTTGGAAGTGAAATTACCACTAGCCTTGATCAACAGAGAACAGGCCAACAGATCACAATCAACGAGACAACACAAACCGAGTCCCTTGGTGAATCTATTGTTGACAGAGAAATCATTCACTTCCTGAGAGCAAGAAACATCGAAACGACTGCGACAAGAATGAAACCATTCACTCGCATTTATGGTTTCTTCGATGGTGTTGATCTCAACAGATACATCACTCCTAAGTTGATTGAAATTGACATGCAACAGGGAACTTTCCAGGTTGGTGAGACAGTTGAGGGTGTGATGCCATCTTCACTGCAGGATGATGAGGACGACAGAACAGTTCCATTCATCACATTTAGAGTTGCTGCTTCTAACCATAAGTATGGAGCATTCAACAATCCAACTGATCGTTATGATCAGAACATGTACGATCCTGAAAGAAATGACATTCCAGCAACGTACTCACCTTCGTCTACCATTCTGAATGTTGACACTAATTCCCTTCAGAACATCAACCAGAACCAGTTCGCTGGATTTATTGCCAAAGGAATGAGACTGAGAGGTAGTACCTCCGGCGCTCAAGCAACTGTAAGTGACCTCAGGTTCATCACTGATGATGTTGGAACTTTCCAAGGTTGTTTCAGAGTACCTGATCCAAATAATCCCGCCAACCCCACATTTGAAAATGGCAGAAACACTTGGAGATTTACAAGTAGTGCTACCAACAGTCAACTTGAAGGTTCCTTAACGACAGCTGCAGAACACATCTTCTACTCTCAAGGTGACCTGGATAGTGTTCAGGAAACCACTCTGTCTCTGCAGAATGTTGGATTTGAGACTGAGGAGTTCACTCAAAACAGAGAACTTACTGACACATCCTCCACAACCAGCACAGACAGTGATACCTTCGAAACTGTCAACACTAACTCATCGACTGAGATTGAGACTGTTGAAATTGAAGAGGTCATTATCGAAGAGAACCAACAGGACCCGCTCGCTCAAACCTTCTTTGTTGGGGAGACGAACGGTATCTATGTCAATTCTGTTGATGTTTTCTTCTTCCAGACTGATGAGACATCGACTGTTACCTTCCAAATCAGAGAGGTAGAGCTCGGAACTCCAACACAAAAAGTTCTGGCTTATTCTGAAACCATTATTTCTGGAGCGGATATTGTTACTTCTGAAGATGGTCAGACTCCAACAACAATTCAATTGAAATCTCCTGTTTACCTTGCAGGTGGTAAGGAGTATTGTCTTGTTCTGATGTCACAATCAACAAACTTTATTGTTTGGATTTCTCGTCTTGGTGAGGCAGATGTTGCCAGCAGCGCTGGTGGAGAACAGAACCAGGTTATTGTTACGGAACAACCTCTCCTTGGATCTCTGTTCAAGTCACAAAATGGTTCAACCTGGACACCAAGTCAATATGAGGATCTCAAGTTTGAACTCCGTAGATGTAAGTTTGTAAAGAATGGTGACATCTCGTTGTTCAATCAAAACCTTCCTAAGGATCTTGAGAAACTTGATCCCAACGCTCTCACAATGAAGTCCAGAAAGGTCAAACTCAACACAACCACAATTACAGACACCGGTCTTCAGCCTGGATTTACAATTAGACAGCAGAACACTGGAGCAACTGGTAACTTCTTAGGTTATGGTGGTGCTGCTTCTGGAGCTCTCGGTCTTGATAATGTTGGTGCTGGATTCACTCCTTCCTCTTCTTACTTTGTCTACACTGGAGTTGCTCTTACTTCTGTCACAGGAAGTGGTCTGAACGCGACAGCAAACATTGCGATTGAGAATGGAGTGGCACTGGCGGCAACGATCAGTGCTGGTGGTGAGGGTTATGCAGTTGGTGATGTTCTTACTCCGATCACTATTGGAAATGACAACCTTGGTTCTGGAATGAGATTGTCTGTTGGAACCATCAGTGGAAATAACCAACTCCTTTTGGATGGTGTCCAAGGTAACTTCAACGCAATCGGTGGTAATGACCTTGAGTATGTCAGTACTGCTGGAACAACCACTCAACTCAATGGTGGAGGTGTTGTCCCATCGAACCCAATCATCGTTCCTCATGAGAAGGATGAAGGTGTTTACATGAAGGTCTGGCACAGAAACCATGGAATGTACAATGAAGGTAACAGAGTTGTACTTTCTGGCATCACACCAAGTGGATCTAAGATCACTCTTACATCTGACTATGGTGTTAATGCCACTGGCAATATTAATGTTTCTGCTGGAGCTGGCTTCACTTCATTCGAACAAGTTGCTGTTGGTGCCACTAACCCTGGTTATGTTAAGATCGGACAAGAGATTATCAGTTACGAGGGTGTTAGTGGAGACAACCTGACTGGAATTACCAGAGGAATTGATAATACTAAGGTTGAGATCCATCAGAAGTCTGATAAAGTTACTAAGTATGAGTTGAATGGTGTTTCTTTGAGAAGAATCAATAAGACACACTCTCTCAACACAACCTCTGACATCATTAGACCAATCACACTTGACTCTTACTATATCAAGATTGACATGAGTTCGAATGGTGTCAACAGGAGTGAGGGTCAATCTACATTCCCTCCTCTCTACTTTGCAGAGACTAAGAAGGGTGGTGGAGTTAACGGAAGATCGACTTATAACCTTCCCTTCAATTGCATTGTTCCTAAGATTAATTCAATTATTCCCCAAGGAACAACAATCACTTCATCTGTTAGAACGACTTCTGGAACATCTGTTGATGGAACTCAACCATCGTTCGTTGATAAGGGATTCGTTGGATCAACTCTCAACACAAAGACCTGGTTTGATGATCCAAGAGCGGTTTACTCAGTGGAGAACGAGAACACTTTCCTCACTTCACTTCCCAATAACAAATCGTTCACCTACAATATGCAACTGGAGACAGGATCTACCCGCCTTTCTCCCGCAATTGATCTTTCTTCCTCAAGCGCTATCTTTATTCATAACAGAACAAATGCACCAATCTCAGATTATGCGACAGATTTCAGAGTCAACACAACAGAGGATGATCCTAACTCATTCTTCTATGTAACCAAGTTGATCAACTTGGAGAACCCTGGAACATCGATTCAAGTTCTTTTTGACGCTTACATCTCACAGGTTAATGATGTTAGAGTTCTCTTTGCCACAGGTCAGAGAGTTCCTGTTGACCAGACTGTGTTTATTCCTTTCCCTGGGTATGGAAACATTGGTCCTAATGGAGAAGTCCTGAACAGCGCACTTAACAACGGTAATCCTGACACTAAGACTCCAAAGAGTGATAGACTTGTCACAAAACCAAAGGCCAAAGACTTCAAGGAATTTAAGTTTACAGTTGAGAACTTGACTCCATTCAGTGAGTTTAGAATCAAAATTATTGGTTCTTCTACTAACTCCTCAATCTGTCCAATTATAAGAAACTTTAGAGTTACTGCACTTGCATAATGTACATCCCAGTCGAAGGTGATCCCGCCCTGGTGCGGGATAAGAGAAACGGTTCAATTGTCAACATTGACAAGACAGGTTATCAAGCCTACATTGCCAGAAGAGACAAGGAACTTTCAGAAAAAGAGAAACTAGTGGATCTGGAAACTAAGGTTGAATCTCTCCAAAATGACATTGGAGAGATAAAGGATTTACTTAGAAAGGCTCTTGATAAATAGTAAAAATAGTAAGAGTAAATAAATGGCTCAACCCTCTACCAGACAAGAACTTATCGACTATTGCCTGAGGAAGCTGGGAGCCCCTGTCCTTGAGATCAATGTTGCTGAAGAGCAAGTTGAGGACCTGGTTGATGATGCCCTTCAGTACTTTCAAGAGAGACACTTTGATGGTGTCTCTAGGGTGTACTTGAAGTATCAGGTAACACAAGAAGATGTAGACAGAGGAAGAGCAAGACCACCGGGAGCTCCTTCAAACGGATCTGGAACTGTTGGAATTGCCTCCACATCCGCAACCACCACCATTGTGGGGACTGCAACCACATTCACCTACTATGAGAATAGTAATTACTTACAGGTTGCCCCAGACATTATTGGAATCAATAAGGTGTTCCAATATAACGCCACACTGGGTAACGGAATGTATAATGTGAAATATCAATTCATGCTCAATGACGTTTTTGGTCTTTGGGGTGGTTATGGTAATGCCAGTGGTTATGATCTTACATCATATTCAATGACAATGAGTTATCTGGAGACAATGAACTTTCTCCTGAACACCCACAAACAAATCAGATTCAATCAAAGATTAGACAGGATGTATCTTGATGTTGATTGGAGTGAATTGAAAGTTGGTGAATTCCTCATTATTGATTGCTTCAGAGCAATGGACGGAGATGAATATTCAAGAGTTTGGAATGACTCATTCCTGAAGAAATATCTCACATCTCTGATTAAGAGACAATGGGGTCAAAATCTTATCAAGTTCCAAGGAGTTAAACTTCCCGGTGGAATTGAGTTCAACGGAAGAGCAATTTATGATGATGCTCAAAGAGAACTCGATGCAATTAGAGAGGAGATGTCCAATACTTACGAGTTGCCTCCAATGGACTTTATTGGATGATTGAGATATGCTAAATCCATTCTTTCTAAACGGAACTTCATCAGAGCAGGGTCTTCTTCAGTCTCTGATGACGGAAACCATCCAAATGCATGGGGTGGAGTGTTATTACTTGCCAAGAAGTTACGCGACAACCAACACAGTCATTAGAGAAGTTGTCCAATCTGAATTTAACAACGCTTATCCTCTAGAGGCTTATGTTGAATCTTATGATGGTTATGGTGGTCAGGGTGACATTCTTTCCAAGTTTGGAATTCAAGGACTGGATGATTTAGAAATCACCATTTCAAGGGAAAGGTTTGAGAGTTATATTAGTCCTTTGATGGAGGATCTTCCTGATATGGAGCTCACCGATCGACCTAAAGAGGGTGATCTTATTTGGTTCCCTCTTGGGGATCGATTATTTGAAATTAAGTTTGTTGAACACGAACAACCTTTCTACCAACTTAAAGAGAGATATGTTTATCAACTGAAGTGTGAACTCTTCCGTCTGGAGGACGAGGTTCTCGATACCAATGTCTCAGAGATTGATGAGTCGATCGAACAACTTGGTCACATCTTCACACTGAACATGTTGGGTGTGGGAAGGACAGCAACAGCCACAGCTGGAATCTGTACTTCTGGAGCCATCAACTACATTACCATCAAAAACATGGGTGGCAGTTATGATTTCCAACCTTACATTGGAATCTCCTCTTCGCCAACTGGTGATAACGCAGTTGGGGTTGCCTCGATCACTAACATTTATACCAATTGCAACGGAGAGTATGGTGGAAAAATTGCTGCTATTAACCTCATTAACGCAGGTTGCGGGTACACACAAGCTCCGTGGATTACGATTAGTGGAGGGGGTGGATCTGGTGCGGAAGCAGTCGCGGGCATTGGTACAGGTTCTGTCCAATTTATAACTATTACTGATGGTGGAGCTGGTTACACAACAGCACCAACTGTCACGTTTAGTAATCCTTTACTTGATAATGTATTTTGTGATAGTGATCAAATTACATGCGACTCTGATCAGCTCACAGTGGATGACACAGACATCCCTGGGGAAGAGGCAGCAAGAGCTCTGAGTGTCATTAACTCCGCAGGAATCGTCACTGGAATTTACGTTACTTACGGTGGCGTAGGTTATCAGGATCCCCCAACGATTACGATCGCTGGTCCTGTTGGATTTGAGACAGGAACAGGAGTGGGAAGATTCATCTTCAATGAGATCGTCACTGGTTCAACTTCTGGAACAACAGCAAGAGTCAAAGAGTGGAACTCGGACACTTACAAGTTGGAAGTTTCCATTGTTGATGGATCGTTTACAAATGGTGAGAGGATCACTGGTAATGAATCTGGAGCTGTTTATGTTCTCAGTTCGACTAGTGAGTTTGATGAAGTCTCAGCATATGCAGACAACGATACGATTGAAACCAAAGCTGATTCGATTATCGATTTTTCAGAAACAAACCCATTTGGGATGCCCTGAATAAATAACTTAGCAAGGAGTAACCACAGAAAATGGCAAAACAGGTAATTGGCATTGGAACAACAGCAAATGATGGAACAGGAGATTCCCTGCGAGTCAGTGCTGAGAAGTCAAACGACAACTTTACTGAGGTTTACACTCTTCTGGGTGATGGTGCTACCTTGCCTTCTGGAATTGTCACCACACTTACAGCTGGGACCAACGTTACACTTTCGGGTTCAACCGGAAATGTAACCATCAACGCTTCGATTACTGGAGGATCAACAGCAGAAGTCAGTGCGAACACATTGGTGGTTACTGGAGTTTCCACACTTGGTGTCATTACTGGTGCAACTTCCCTTGGTGTCGTTGATGTTTTTGCAACCACATTGACAGGTAATCTGACTGGTAATGTGACAGGTAACCTGACAGGTGATGTAACTGGTGATGGATCAAACCTGACAGGAATCACTACACTGATTCAAGCTGGAGATAATGTAACTGTAACTACGGCTTCTGGTATTACCACAATTTCTTCAGCAGGTGTTTCTACTGCTGAAGTTAGAGCAAATACTCTTGTCGTTACTGGTATCACTACTCTTGGTATTGTTACTGGAGTAACCTCAGTTGAGGCTACAGACTTCTATGGAAATGGATCACAACTGGTTGATGGTAAGTGGACTCTGGGTGCTAACAATTCAGATCATTATACTTTCACTGGAATTGGTTTCACACAAACCACTGATGATCCTGACCTCTATCTGGCAAGAGGAAATGTTTATGAGTTTGTGAACGACATGGATTCTCATCCATTCAGAATTCAGAGCACGCAGAATGGCGCCGTTGGAACTCAATACAATGATGGAGTTACCAATAATGATGCTTATGATGGAACAACACTTAAATTTGAAGTTCCATTCAATGCTCCTGACACATTGTACTATCAGTGTACTTCACACACTGGAATGGGTGGAACCATCTTCATCTATCCAACCCTCAGATAATTATTCTAAATAGAAGAAATAGTGTAATAAAATGTTTGAGTATTTTTATAATGAGATCTTTAGATCCGTTATTATTGCATTTGGTTCCGTATTCAACGGGATAGAGGTTCGACACAAAGATGAGAACAATGATACTTTCAGTATCGTTAAAGTTCCTCTTGCTTATGGTCCGATGCAAAAGTTTCTTGCTCGAATGCAGCAAGAGGCTAACCTCAATAAGCCTATTCAGATGACACTCCCGAGGATGTCATTTGAATTCACAAATCTTTCTTACGATTCAAGTCGTAAATCTACTCGAACAACACAGATCATCAATCAGACTCCTGATGGTGAGAAAATAAAGTCTAATTATATGCCTGTTCCATATAATATGACATTTCAACTCAACATCATGACGAAGTTGAACGATGACATGTTGCAAATCATTGAACAGATCCTTCCTTATTTCCAACCTCATTACACTCTTACTGTTAAGTTTCTCGGTAACTTAGAAGAGAAGAGAGACATCCCCATCCAGTTGGATGACATTACGATGACGGATGACTATGAGGGCAACTTCGATCAAAGAAGAGCACTTATCTACACTCTCACATTCACAGCCAAAACTTACCTGTTTGGTCCTGTGGAGGACGTTACTGGATCTATCATCAAGAAGGTTACTGTTGGTTACCTGGCAGACACCACTCTTGGTGCAGAAAGAGACATCACTTACACTGTTACTCCAAGAGCCGTCAAGGATTACGATGGCGACGGAACAACATATGTCTCAGACAACATCGATCTCACCACAAAGATCATTCCCGTTGGAGATTCTTCAGATCTCGCGGTTGGTACTTACATCTATGTTGACCAAGAAGAGATGTTTATCAGTAAGATTGATGGAAACACTCTAACGGTCAAGAGGGCTCAGGATAATTCCAAGGCTGGTAAGCACGTCTCTGGAGCAGCAGTCCATAAGATTACCAAAGAGGACAACGCCGCAATTCAATTCGGTGATGACTTCGGTTTTAGTGGTAGTTACTCGTAATCATTATGAGTGATAAGTATGAAAAACTGAATGACACTTTCGATGTGGAGGCCAGTGAGGTGAGTAAAGAAATTGTCGAAAAGAAGATTGACAAAATTGAAAGTTCTGTTGAGGACATCAAAAAAGATTATGAGTACACAAGAGGTAATCTTTATTCTGTAATCGAAAAAGGACAAGAGGCCCTTGATGGAATCCTCGAATTGGCACAAGAGAGTGAAACACCAAGAGCTTATGAAGTTGCTGGTCAGTTGATCAAAAGTGTCTCTGACGCCACTGACAAACTGATGGCACTTCAGGCAAAACTGAAGAGTGTCACAAAAGAGGAAGAAAAGACCACTCCAACAAGTGTAACAAACAACGCTCTGTTTGTTGGTTCCACTGCAGAACTTCAGAAGATGCTGAAAGAGGCATCTAAGGATAATAAATAATTAAAAGACCAAGAGAATAATGGCCGCCACACCCTCGACTAACATAATTATCCCTCAGGGAGCGGACTTTGAGAAAGTCTTTACATCAAAGGAAACTGATGGTTCAATCTCAGACCTGACTGGATTCACTGGTGTCTCGAAACTGAAGAAACATCCAACATCTGTGAAGTCTCACACCTTTACTGTTGGAATTACTTCATCAACGGGAAAGGTTTCGATTGCAATGACTTCCGGTGAGACTGTCAAGATTTCTCCAGGTCGGCATAATTATGACATTTTTCTAACTTCACCATCTGGAGCAGTTTCCAAATTGGTTGAAGGGCAGGTGACTGTGACAGCAGGTATTACAACATAATCTCATGCCAGTCGCAAGTCGTCTTATTTGTCTAAATACTAAGAGAATCTTGTTGTAAGAGAAGATGACATCACCGATTGTTGCCAGACTCCTTGAGAAGAAGGAAGCAGGAGTCTGTCTTCAGAGTTTTGAAGAAGACTTTGCACCCTCAAGTGAAATCCTCTGGGAACAGGCAAAGAGCCTGGCAGAGAAGAAGTTTGGAGATTGGCCAATCATCGATGCGATGGACTGGGCACAACTTTGGTTTGAGTCGAAGGGTGGATATTGGAGTACTTATATTAGTGAAGAAGTTTTAGAAGAAGCGTCTAAGTCTGGTGACTCATCACTTCATGACTGGTTCAGCAAGTCGAAGTCTTCTGATGGCAAACCCGGTTGGGTTCAACTTGGTGGTAAGTATGCAGGTAAGCCTTGTGCCAGACAACCTGGTCAGACCACGAAACCAAAGTGTGGTTCCTCCAAGATGAAGAGAAATCTCAACAAGGATGAAGAAGAGGCAGCCTTCCGTCGTAAGAACAGAGAAGACCCCAATCCCGACAGAAGAGGTAAGGCAAAGAATGTCGCAACCGAAGAGGTTGTTCTCGAAGGTGAGAAGGATGCCTGTTACCATAAGGTAAAGGCTCGTTATAAAGTCTGGCCTTCTGCTTATGCTTCTGGAGCTCTCGTCAAGTGCCGTAAAGTTGGTGCTAAAAACTGGGGCAACAAGACCAAGAAAGAGTCTTATGAAATGTTCGATGAAGGTCTCAAAAAGAGATTAGCAGGAGATGTGGTTCAAGAGAGAGTGGGTGGTGCAGGAACTTTGGTAAGACAAGGTGTCAAGTATGGTGGTAAGAAAGGTGGTCGTGCTGTCCAAAAAGGAACCACAGCTGCCACTAAAGCAGGTAAGAAAATGGCAGCAGATGCAAAGAAAGGTAGTGAGGGAGCAGGAAAGGGTGAAGTGAGAGGAGCTGCCATTGGTGGAACTCTTGGGGCACTTGGTGGAACTTTGATTCCTGATGGTCCTGCTATGGTGGCTGGTGAAATCGCTGGTGGTTATCTTGGTTCTAAAGTTGGTGGAGCCATTGGTAAGAAGTTTGATAAGAAAAAACCTGTGAAGGAAGACCTAACACAAATTGATGAGTTGGTCAATCCTAAGATCAATCTTCCTTTCGGTGGAGATAGGATCACTCATAACCATGGTGGAGCAGGCGCCGTTCTTGGTGGAGCTGCTGCCGCTGGTCTCGGAGCGGGTGCAATGGCTCTTGCCAACAGAAAGAAGAAGAA
>TARA_R100000805_G_scaffold18934_2_pt1 | contig 17533 bp, 12 predicted proteins | sample TARA_R100000805 | Tara Oceans TARA_R100000805 (sample SAMEA2622832) | marine metagenome | biome: marine biome (ENVO:00000447); feature: surface water layer (ENVO:00002042); material: "saline water (ENVO:00002010), including plankton (ENVO:xxxxxxxx)" | depth 5 m
ATTGCGTTTGTGTGGGCAACGCAGAACCCAAAGTCTTGTAAGTGTGTCTCCCAAATCCCGTATGAAACCTTGCGATATGCATTTCTTGGCTTCTCTTTTAGGAGATCGACGATTCGCTTATGTAGTCCGCTTTCCTTCTCTAATCTGTCTTGATTTATGCATATATAATAACACGTCTCTCGCGGGATGTCAAGGCTGAAAAGCCACTTTTCTGACAAAGTTTCCGCATTGAGAATACCGATGGTACGGATTCTGTTAATGTCCGATGGCTTAGCCATTTGACCAATTTCCGGCTCGGTGTGATTGAAAAAATTAAGGTAATGCACGCATGAAAAGATAGTGTGATTTAACTTCTCATAATAGTTCTTTATAGATAGACCGGTGATACTATTTTCGATTTCCAAATTCGACAAAATAGTCAGAGATTTGAACAGTCCCGATCGGGCATATTCTTGCAATACGCCAAATAGCAAGTTTTCTAGCAGCTTTGGAACGCCCGTGAGTAGTTCTACATCTGGCTTAATATAAAAGATTTCCAAGTTTTTGTCTTTCATCTGCTCTAGAATGCCAAGCGTGTAACTTGAGCTGTGTGAAGAGCCCACTATGAACACTTGTACCTTGTCATTTAGCTCTTTGAAAAACTTGGACAAATCAGGAATATTTTCTTCGTACTTTTCTGGGCTATCATAGCTCTTAAGGACGCGTGTATATTTCGTGTTCTTGTAGTTGCTGCCAAGTTGATACACTTTATAGTTATTATTCTGCGACTTGAAGTTCTCTGCGATTGCAGATGCAGCATTGCCTATTCCTACAATTGAAATCATAGATTTAATACTCCAATATCCATATAGTCTTTACCAGCCTTAAGATTTGTGACAAACTTGTCAAGTTTGTTGTTTGAGAAGATGTCTTTAATCTCAGGAATAAGATATCTCTCTTCATCGGGAATGTCAAGCACAATTTCATCATGTACGATATGTGATACGAATGAGCGTTTATCTTCTAAAAATTTGTCAATAGCAACGGCTCGATCATTGACCAAATCGGCAGTTGTGCTTTGTACAATGTAATTGACTGCCTTGTACGCATCCACCTCAATCTTTCGACCAAATACAGTTTCAATATGTCCATCGCTGTAATATTTGTCTAAAAGCGCATCGCGGTCGTAAAGCGATTCTTCAATCTTATTGGAATCTGGGTTGTACAGCCATGAGAAAAAGAACGTCTTTGCGGATTCTCGGGATTCTACTCCTTTGTCTTTAAACACGTTCATAACATTCCATTCGTGCACGTCGCCAGGAGGCTGCTTTTCGCCTAGAAGAGACAATACAGTGCGAGCCTCGGCTCCATTGTAATCAAGTGAAATAAACCAATCGTTTTGTGGTTTGACTAGTGCACGTAAGTCCTTTTGCATCGTAAGAATAGGGAAAGAGCCTGGATATGTCGACAAGCGCCCTGTTCTAGTTCCAAAGATGTTGTAATCAATATGCTTGGGTCCATTAAGTAGCTTTTGTGCTGCTTGGCGGCTTCTTGACGAAGTAAACAGTCCGCGGGCATCTTGGGTGTTTAGATTAAGGTTCTGATATCTCATCTTATAAAGCAGTTTTTCCACTGCTACAAGATGATCGTAGATTACAGGCTTTTCGTAGTTTTCAAATACGTGTTGGGTAATTTGGTTTTTCATCTCCAAGAACGAAACAAGAAAATCATGTGGCACCAAGTCAAAGAAACAGTGGTCTCGAAAGTTAATTTTTGCTATCTCAAATGATTTCTTGTAAGCATTCATCTTCTTTTCGAATCTAGTCAGTTCTTCGATAAGGTGTTCAGGGCAACACTCTTTTAATGTCTTGCCTACAGCGCGAAACCACCCATATTCAATAGACTCGTCTTGTAAAAACCCCGAATATCTCCAAGTCCTCATATTTGCTAACGAATCCGGAAAAGTGCCCTCATCAAAATTTAGCCGGCCATCGTGATAGATGCCGACACACTCTTTTTTATCATCTAACGCTTGAAAATACACTATTTCCTCAAATCATCTCGCCTTTTTTGAATATACCCCAAAGAGCCGGAATAGTCAAATGTTTTGTTTAACAATTTTTCAAAAATGGTAATCGCCGATACCGTTCCCTCGATTTTTGACAAAGCTATGGTGTCCCGTATTAGTATATTCCTTTCGTATTTAGTAAATTTGCTCTCTTCTTCTAAGAATCTAATTGTTAGGTACAACTCCAACAGGTAGTCATCTCCGATCTCAGCGACAAAATCATTATATTTGTAGCTTTTAACCTTATTGATGACCGCCCTTGTGCCATTATAGTGATTTTGGGTTGTTGTAACGATCGTCTTGGGTTTGTTATCTGAATATATGTTGTATAGGAACAGTTTAAACGTGTTGAAGTACGAATCTGCAACCGAATCGTAACAATTCGCTATAAAAAGCTCTCCCGAGCTTATTGCCGGGCTGTACGCCTTCATTTTTTCAACCATGTTTACTGAGTTGATATCTGCAATAATTCTGTTCGGCATATTACAGTCTACCATAAACCCGTATGTGTTACAAGCATTTAAAAAGAAATCCCAATTTTTACTTTTGTAAAACTTATCGTATTTGGTTTTATCATCATTAGGGTCTAACTCTGCTAATTCAATGACGAGTCCATTGATGCTCATTGGGCATTGTCTACTTTTGACAAAAGCTGGATACGTTATGACTTTATTTTTTAGATAACTTTTTATGTAAGGCATTATAACATTCACAAATTCAGTAAAGTTATGAAACTTTAAATTATTGTCTGATATAACATTGCCGACTGCGATTGAAAATGATTGAGTATAGTTGTAGAATATCTCTTTTGGATCCAAGTATGCTGCTGTTGGGACTAAGGTGCTTAGAAAGTCTTCATCGGCGCTTATTTCTCCAGTGGCAAGTTTTAATTTGAATTTGTTTTCAAGCTCCGCGAAGGCATCAGCAACAAAATTAAACACACGATTAGGATTAGGCGTGCTTGTTTTAAGGTTCACTATTTCAAGATATTGGCTGTTTGGCACAATAGGCTGGAAGTATCGATCAACGCGACCATAGAGTCGCTTCTCGCCATAATTAAAATCAATTAAATTGCCAAGCTTGGACCTAGAAACAGTCTTAAACATCTGTTTTTTCTTAAAAAGATCTTTTGGGTTTTCTTTATCATCTTCAATAAAAAATCTACTCATTGTTTATTCCTATGCCCCTTTTGGTCCGTTGTTGGCTGAGCCTTGATTCCCCTGATTAGGGTTAGAGACAGCTTTGGAGTTAATTTTACCCGTAATATTCTCAACTTCTTCTACAGTAATCTCAGCTTCGGAGTTATCAAATATGGCTTTGAATAAACCAACAGCACTGTCTACAATACCGCCGAATAACGATTCTGATACTGTGCGCGCCTGCTGTACTGTGGAGTTTTCACCATTGTTATCTGGACCCTCTTCTGCAGACTTACATCCGCTATATCTGTCGTTATTTGATTCGTTAGGAGCGGCGGTTGGTTGCTCTTCTGTCTCTGGCTTCTTTCTCATTTCTTCATCTGTATATTTGTTAGCTGTTGGCTGCCACTGAGTATTGAGCGTTGTTTCGAACCTACCCTGCTCAAACGAATGATGAACCGCATTTACAAAAAAGAAACCACCAACGCCCAGCATATCCTGTGTAAGTTTTGACATTCTGGATCTGGTCTCCGCACTTAAATAGCTAGTTACGCTGTTTGGGTCGATGTAGATATATTGTCCAACATGTACATTTAAGTTAAGGTACATGGTTAATGTCGCATCAAAAATTTGCGTTAATTGTGCCAGACCGTCTTGCGAGCCATTTACACCTGACATGAAGCCTGCTTGCATGTCTTTATTTTCTAATCTGGTAAAGCTTATTTCTTTTAAGACTCCTCGATCTTTTCCAAGCTGATAAACTCCAATACCCATGTTGGCTAATTGATCTGTGGTTTTTGGTATTGCAAATGGCGATCTTGGTTCATGAAAAATTAGGTAATCAAATCCCTCTTTTTTGCTTTTATTTAATATTTTATTAGAACTAGTTTTGATTAGTGGTCTATATTCATTACCTACAAGCTGATATACCAGGGATTTGCGACCTGCTGCTTTAGTGTCCGAGTGCCTTAAAAGTGTCAAAGGATCAGTATCATACTCACTATGGCTCGATTTATAACCAAACAGACTCGTACGGTCATATATTTTATTCATACCAAGATTCCCAACATCATTATATTTTGTATTGCCGCGCAAAAAAACTTTAACATAGTCTTTTATAAAATCAGTGATAAATTCAGCCAACGGGTATCTTAGTCTTTTTGATCCTTCCATTTCACCTACAAGCCACTCATTAAAGTGTCTTAAGGGCACAGGGATATCGCCTAGGCTGCAAACGATTTCGTTTTCAGAAAAGAAATCTTTTACGGTGGTTGGTCCGAGAACGACTCTGAATTTTTTTAGTTTATCAGCATTAATCATGATATTGTTAATAACGCTGTTGGTTTCAATTTGTGTGGGAATATCACGCGCGGTATCTTGGCTAATACCCAGGAATTCTGATGTTACTTCAGAGCCTTCTTCTGAGCCAAACACATTTAACATCTCCTCTATGTGAGGCGCTATATTTTCTTTTCGATATATTGTCGTTAAATTGTCTAAAATTATGTTAATTAAGTCACCTACGTAAAAATATGGTATTTGATTTGAGTTAGGGTCAACAGCACAGTCTCTAATCGTGCTTTGAGGTGGTGCTTTTTCCTCCATATCGTTTTGCATTGACTTGGCTTGTTTATTCGGATTTGAAATATTTGTGTATGCTGAGCCCAGTGCGCCGGCTTTGAATCCGAGGTGTTCCTCGATGAAGGATGTGAGCGGAATGCGAGTGCCCAAGGCTGCCTGCATGATCCCTTTTCCTGCAAGAACACGAACTTCGGCGGAGGATGGAATGTTCCGGGCCGGGTCGCCATCGTCTTCCTCTATTGTATAAGAATTGAAAACATCATTAAAAGCGGTCATTACCTCTGGTGCGATATTAATATAGTATATCTTACCTCTTTTGCGTAATTCTTTGTTTATGTTTGTTATCCTCTTACGATATACTTTGTTTCCCTTCGCAACCTGCGATTCTTTGAATTTTGTAGCTTCTTTTGCCCCGCAATCCTTTGTGATAGCATTTGCAGCTAATTCAACACGAAGATCGCGCAACACGTCGTCTGTCTGCATAAACACATCAAATTGAACAGGGCTAGAAAGAGTTGTATCTAGATAACCTTTAAACTCAATAGTCAGCGTGACAGACCCATCTTGTTGAAATTCAAAATTGTGTCCGTGCGGTTTCAATTTAACAGTAAGTGCAGTTGTATCTGCTGTCAAGCCGGGTATGCCGGCGGAGGTGGCCAATCCGACGTCAGCCACAATTTCAAAACCTAAATCGTCAGTGTGCCCCTTCGGTATATTATTGCTTAAACCTTTAGGGGAAGTTGTTTTGTAGGCTAAATCCATAAATCGATATTCAAGATCTTTGGATTCCCCAACACCATTTCTAACACTCAAAAAAGACTCCATAGAAGATCCATATAAGATTAAGTCGCCGCTTACTAAAGTTTTCGCTGTAGAGCTGTCAGTGCTTAGAAAGGACATATTAAACGTTTTAATTCCAACTCCGTAGCCTCGCTGTCGACCTCTTGACGACATCATCGCCTCAAGCTCAGATTCTCCCATGCCGGCAGTTTCAAACGCAAACTCCACTATTTCTTCTTTGCCATCTTTATGAAAAATTTTATAAAATCTAATTCTTGATGCTAGATTGGATAAATCCTCCGGGTATGAGTCAAGGTAGCGTTGAAGATTAGGGGCTGCAGTCAAGTAATTTACAAAACCACCAGGATCTCCTACACATTGTATCACGGCATTGGTTTCTGGGCTGTCTTCGCCCTCTATGTAAGCATATGGTAAGCCAGATTTGATTGATCTTATAGTATTAGACATGACGTCATCTGGTTTTTTGTCACCATCCACATCATCGAGCTTATCAGGAGGAGGCTCATCAAGATCAAAATTCATTTTTTCATTTCTTAAATTTATCAAGTTGTATGCATGCATTAAGATAAACGTCTGATCATCAAAACCTCGATATTCCGGAAGGTCTGCTCCATTGGATTCGAAGAACTCGGCAGCGCTCATGGGCTCTTTTTCTAAAGCATCTTTAGCTGCCTGTACCTCTTCGGTCGGATCTGTTGCGACAGAACCACCTTGGGAGTCGTCTGGAGCCGCTGCAGACGGCGGTGTTGGCATAGGGGGCGGTGCTGCTATTAGATCAGGCACACCAGTCACAGGATTAACGCCAGGCATTTTGTCCGGATCAAAGGGAAACACCGTACCATCGACTACAGTAGGTGTGGTTGTCTCAACAATTTCTCCAACAAGACTTTGGGGACTGAATGGTCCGCCGAGAAGATCTAAAGTACTAGACATAATATAAGTTTACCTAATAATCCAAGTTTAACACATCTAAAACTGCATTTAAGCTAATCGGAATCTCAATCATATCGCCAAGCGATAAATCAGCTTCTACTGGTACCGCATTGTACCATGCAATAACCCACCAAAAACTTGAGTCTCCATAATACTTGTCGGCTAGCTTGTAATAACGGTCACCAAGAACCCATATGTGAGAATCTGACGCTATTCGGGTTCTCTCTTCTACGGTGGGATTCTTAAGTATAGGAGTCGCGTAATGATTGGCAATTTTCAGCTTACGTTTACCTCTGAGGTATTCATAATATTCTAAGTTATTTCTAAACTTTTTAGTCGATGAGTATCTTCCCATTTTAAATCTCCTAGTAATCCTCTTCTGGTATCGTGGTTGGTCCCACTCCAGTTCCACCGCCGATCAGGTCTAAACCTCGACCAAGCGTCTTTACACCAATTCTTTCAAGGAATCTATTCTTTTGTGCTGCTTGCATATCCAGTTCTGCTTGGTTTCGTCTTTCCTCCGCAATTCTAGCGGAGATGTCCGCTGGGTTTTGGTCTCCTCCAACCGAAGTAGCGTCACCCGGAGGCGTTTTCAATCTAACCTTATGGGGAAAACTAGAAGCTAGCGGCTTTCCATCAGGTCCCCAACCAAGCGTTTCTTCATGAATTACATCAAAGCCCAAGGTAACACTTAACGACTGTGGTAAGACCGTGTTTGCTGCTTTTTCAAACATTTGAATTTTTTGTAAATCTGAACGGTAACTAACGCTACCAATAGCAGCTAATACACCATTTTCAGGCATAGGAGATGTCTGGTAGGCACCTAAAACTTGTGATAGTGAGTCGTTATCCCCGCCGAGTGCTTGTTGGATGTGATCTGGTGTTGCGCGCTCTTTTGTTATTAAGTTCATCATTTTAACACGAACCAAGGGGGCTTGTCCTATTATTCTGCCATTACCCAGTTCATTTGGTACATATGTGGGATAAAGCATTTGAACTAGTTTCGATACTCTCCCTAGGTTTTCATATGCTTCACTCATCGATGCTGCTGGGACATCAAAGCCGAGAGAAATACTTCTTTTGGTTCCTCTATATGTTTGAATTGGATCCGTGCGACCATAAACTTCTGTTGGGCTCCAAGAACAATTAAAGGTTTCGTTGTACTCGGTTACATATGCTTTAAAAAATACCGTAGAATTTGATGGCACGTGTAAAAAGGAGATTACGTATTGTTTATAATTGGCGTATGCATCGCTGGTATCAACGTATACGTCTTGGGCAACACCCTCATCGCGACCGTATTTTAAGTTACTGAAGTAATTTGTATCGTCTCTTGGATCTTTCTTGTCCGCCATCTTATAATTCCCTTATTATCTACCTACTAACTTCTTGTTAAGTGCTCTGTTTGAAGCATCGGCCACCGCTGTACCAAACTTCTGTTTGTCAACATGCATATCGATGTGAAAAACTTGATTATGCCTTTCGGTTGATGCTGCAGCCATTTCCTGACCAAGTTTCGAGATATCTTCATAGCTTTTTTGTGCTTGTCTAGCTGTGGCGTTGATAGCCTTCGTAGCTTCTCTTTTCATGTTCGCTATATGTGGTTCCATAGCCTCAAGCTTTTGGTTAACTTTTTCTCTTGCTTTGACAATTCCAGCATCAATAGTTTGCTTACCTTTGGTGTTTTGAAGCTGCAGAGTCGCAATTTTATCGTCTATTCTAGCACTTATAACTGCTTGTCTTGCCTCCAGTGCTCTTTTGTGTTGCTCGGGGGTCATAGCAGATAAATCTTTACGTATTTCGGCGCGTGATCTCGGGCCGCCCGAATCATCGGCGGTCAATCCTGCGGCGCCAGAGCGGAGAAGTGCTCGGTACCCCTTGGTCATGGTGCTGAGACCTGGTATGGAAGCCATGATAGATTCAAATGTCAACATAACACCTGCTACAGCACCCTTTATCGATGTAGTAAACACATCAGCTACCATACCGCCAATCTTCGAGAACGTGCCGTTAGCCTTCATTTGTTCGAATTGATAAATAAGTTCGACCTGTAGGGTCTTGAACATCGGCTTTAAGAATTCATCTCTGAATGTATGATACGTTGTTACCGCGGAGGTCTTAAATTTTTCTTTCAGTGCGCTGAAAAACGCTTTATCGAATCCCATCTCGATGGCTTTTTTCTTATACTCGTTAAACACATCGGTTAGCGCTGCTCCAACTGCTTTAATTGCCTCTATTGGACCCTTTTTTGGATCCTTGAAAATATCATAAATCTCTCCCAATCTTTCACGTATTAGGTAGATAGCACCACCAGCCATAACTGCTAAAACGCCCTTTATGCTAAACAAGTTGCTCATCACACTGCCGGTAAAACTAGCAATGCCTTTGAAAATCTCGTAGCCTTGCTGTACACCATCGATATTAGCCATATTGTACAAAATGCCCACTGCACCAACTAGTTGTGAATTTTTTTCTACGAAGCTAGTTGTTTGTTCAATTAAGTCAGCGTTGAATTTTTCGAATCTGCTGATTAAGGGCGTAAGTCCTTCGAACGTGGCGCGCGTAGCTTTTTGAATGTCCGATATGGGTCTCTTTAATGCACCCATCATGTTGTTAACAACTTCATCAAAGCCTTTAAGCCCGAATGCTTCTTTTCGCATTTCTTCAAAGGTCATTGTTGCTTCTTGAGCCGCTTCGTTTAATTCATCAAACTCACCACGTAATATTTTAACCGCAGTTGTGGTGTCGGTACCCATTGCGTTCGCAATCGCTTTTTGTATAAACCTGTTTTGTTGACCGAAGTTTTCGGCTGTTATCCCTGCGTTAATCAATGAGTCTCTCAGGTATTCAATCTGATCGGCGGGGCTTTCCATACTCATTAAAGTTAGTGGATCAAGCACCGACGTGCCCAAAACAGCACCCAGTTGAGCCGCGGCATTTGCGGCTCCTTCAAATGTATCGAACTGCTCTACCACTCCCAACAGAGTAGTAACTTCAACACCAGTAGCCTTTGCTTGAGCGGATAATTTTTTAAATGCATCAGGTCCACGCGCGCCCAGCTGTACAATTCGATTTTCAGCTGCCAGGAAGTCTGATGATAACTGCTCAATCGGAACCTGTAATGCTTGGGCGGTGCCCCTCATATCCATTAGAAGACCCGTTGATTGCTCAACAGACATACCCATAGCCATCATTGATGTTTCTAATATTTTAGCCGATGTTTGTGCTGAGACTCCTAATTCACCTAAGACCGCTACTGTCGCTCCGAGCTGTTGCTGCTGATCTTCGTTTAATTGAGTGAAAAGATTAAAGCCCCCATATAAGCTGCCTATTGCCTCAGAGGCTTCTTCGCTGCTTACACCAAACAAGCGTAATCGGTCAGTTAAAGCACCAATATTACCAGCCATCTGGGCTGAGGCACCGGTAGCCGCTTGAAATTGTACTGTTAAGTTGTCAAGCTGTTTTGCCTCTGCCATCACAGATGCTACTAATTCGCCAAACTTTACAATTACCTTGTCTACGGCATTACCAAGCATATCCATGGCGCCGGTTACGCCTTGCATGGACAAAGCAAGCAAATCAGTTTCCCGACGCTGATCTTTCATGGCGTTACGTGCCTGTGCGGTAAGTTTTTCTACTTCTCTTAGTTTTCGATTGTATTCACCGGAACCTTTGTCTAATAATTCAAGCTCCTGGCGTGCCATCTTAAGCTCAGAGGTATATTGAGTCATATCTCGTGAACTTGCGGTACCAACAGCATCAGTGCTGGTTTTACTTTGATCACGGATCTGACCTAATATCCGTTTTATGTCTTTTAATTCGTCTTCAGCAGCCATATTATAAATGCCCTATAAATTAATTAGTTAAATACAATTTTTTAATTTATTTAACATTGTATCCAGGGGGCGGGGACGGCTGATTATTCGCACTTAAGGTGTGAGTGTTGCCAGAACTCGATGACGAACTCATGGCAGCTCTCTCTTCTTCCATGTGTTTTACCAATCGATCGACAAACCACTCCCTAAGCCCAATAGGTAAATTATAGGCTTCCGTAAAGGACCAGCCACCGTAATGTTTTAAGAAGAAAAAGTGTTCGTAAACACTTTCCATATAGTTACTGCTCAGGCCAAAAAAACTCCGCAGTGAGCGGCACCTCCATGTCCTCTGAATGTGAACAGTTTTCGCAGTTAAATTTAAGCGTCAGGTCAATATTCGGAACAATGGCTTTATATACCTTTCTTAAGAAAGATGAATCTGAAGATGGTAGATTATGAGAGACATATTCAATCGCCTCTTGCGTGCTGTTACCGTTGACAGAGGCAATCATATGCTCAAGTTGGGTTGTGACAAGCCTTTCAGTATTTTGTTTTCTATTTTTCTCAATTCGGCTTGTTAATTTATCTTCATCTGTTCCAGTCAAGAGCCTGAGCACAACATTAAGTTGAGATTTAGGTAATACAACTGAAAAGTGTCCGTTATCATTTATAGATACACCTTCAGGCAAATCATTAATGATCTCTGACGCGCTGCGCAACTTAGCATCATTTAAATTAAAAGCATGCTTTTGCTCAGTAATACATTGGGGACATGTAATTTGTGTTCGGTAAACGTTGCCGTATCCCGATACTCTGGCAGATATAACAATTGCGTTCCTATCTCCTACAAGAAGGCTCTTTGGATTAATTGATTTATCCACAATAATGCTTTCAAGCAGCCTCTCTAAGGCTACTCCGTTCTGCAAAAGGGTCATGGAAGTTAAAATATCTTCCTCTTTTGCGGTCATTTGCTTAATCTCTATAGTCTCCTGATTGAAAAGCGGATGATCAGAAGAGTAGTGCCGCCCCTGAGACGGCAGACTAACAAACTCGGTGGGTGCTACAAATGAAAAAATACCAGAGTCCATTGCAGCGACCGGTGGACTTGCAGCTTGGGGGGTAGAATCCCCCGTGCCAAGTCGGTCTTTATTTCGTGACAAATTTCACCTCTATTATGTTATGTTATCTTGAAATGTCGAAGAATAAATCTTCGCCGGGGGTAGCCAATGCGTTGCTACCAGCAGCAGTCTCAAGCTGAGCCCAGTCATAACGAATCTTCAGGACGTACTCTGTTAACTCGTCATTACCGTAAGCAAGCGAACCACCAAATTGTACTTCTGTGGCGAATGCATTCCAAAGTGTCCAAGTCTCGATTGGTTTACCTTCGGAATCAACTTGAGTAATCTTTACAGTGCCGATTGAACCAGCAGCCTTTTGCTTAGACATGCTAGTAAGGTTGTTGCTGTCGGGAGTAACAGGCAACTTGTAGCCGGCACCAACCATGATACCTGCCATTGTCGCAGCGACATCGGGGTCGCCACTTGGATCAACCATCTTAAGCTCGACAGGGTTCCAGGTAACCTTACCAGGATAGTAATAAGTGTGGTTTAAGTACTCGTGGGTAGCCTCAGCCATCGTGAAAGTAGGCTTTTGGATCTCCTTGGCGTACCAGACCATAGAACCTCCGTTATCAGTGTTGATACCGGTGATAGTAACGAAGAACCTAAAGTTTCTTTTTGGATCTTTAAGGACTTCTTCAGTGTTTTGAAAAGTAGTTGACCAGAATGGCATTATAAGTTTTCTCCCTTTAATTTAACTAGTATGCTTAGTATTTTTAGTCGTCAAATGATGCGCCGGTGTTAGCAATAATGAAGTCAATTGCAATGAATTCGATTGCGCGTGCTGGCTTAATCATAATCTTAGCGTAAAGAATGTTCTGATCAATGAGATCAGGAGTGGTTGTGGTCTCGTCGAGAACAAGCTTGTACTCTGTGAGTCCGTATCTGGTCTTAACGTTAGCCAAGAACGGCTCAATAAGACCCTTGAATCTATCCCAAGTTGCTTGAACGTTTTGTTCGAAGAGAACCTGAGTCGAAAGAACCGAGATTTGCTTCTTCAAGAAGATAACAAGTCTGCGGACGTTGATTCTGTCGAGTGCTGACTTTCTCGCTTGGAGTGTCTTCTGACCGAAGACGACGATTCCAGTCGACGGGAAAGATGCGATTGGGTTGATGTTGACATCATAAAGCATATCTCTTTCCTTCGAAGAAAGTCTAGAGGATGCGTTCAGGATCGGAATTCCTGCGGCGCCGTCCGAAAGTCCGCCGCGGTTAAAGCCGGCAGGAGCGAACCAAACATCTGATTTAGCTTGCGAAGAACCAAGAACACCCATCATCGCGACACTTGGCGGAATCCAAAGAGTTTGACCAGTTTTAGCGTCACGGGTCTGTACCCAGGGGTAGAACGTGCATGCATAAGAGTTATCAAGTCTTCTAGCTCTTAACGCTTGGACAGTACCAAGGACGTTTCTGTTGGCTCTTTGTGTTTTGTCCGAAACATATGATTCCGCGAATGGAGTATAAACATTTGGCAAGTCGACAACAGCAAGAGCATCGCGTCTTTCTTGACAGACTTCCATTTGGTAGTTAGTCAATGCTTCGTTGGTTAAACCAGGAACAGCCAAGATGTTGAAGTCCAGAAGTTCAGGATCAGCAACAGTCTCAAGCGCCTGCCTAATCGTAGCGTGCGTGTAGCTTGCTTGCTTTGACGCCCCAATTTGGCTGTTAGCCAGTGGGTCTGGCTTAGTGATATCTAACCCATCGAAGCCGCCGAAGAATGGCGCTGCGAAAGAGTCAATACCAAAATCAAGCAGCGTGCGGTAGTCGTTGCTGGCGGTAGCAGTTAAGCTTGTTCCAGCCTTTCGAGAACCAGAGGTGTAGGTGAACTGACCAGTACCACCGGTAGCGAGAGAACCTGAGATAATGTCATCCATTGAGAACACATAACCAAAACCGTTGAATCCACCATTGTGAAGTGGATCTACCACTACAGTTGGATCATCTACTTGTCCACCAGCCAACATTCTGTGCATGTCTCCAATACCATGAGCGGCAAGTTGAGAAGTAGCTGCTCTTGTTGTTCTCATACCGAAAACAGTGTCTGTTATGTTAGTCAGACCAGCGTCGGTAGCATTGCCAACAAGCGGTGCACCTGGGAATTTGAGGTTTGCTCTCATGTTACCATCAATACCGCCGGTAACAGCGCGCTGGGCGTTGTTAACACCTCCATATATCGAAGCTGCGGGAGGGAGGGTCACGATACCTCGACCCAGACCGATCGCCAGACGATCACCGTTGGCAACGTCATTAGAAGAACTCACTTGAATATCGAGATAACTTGGTGGACCAAAGTAACCAAACGGAACAAGAGCAGGGTTTGCGGCGCCGGCTTCAACATCATCGTTAAGTTCAACGTAAACATAGCGCGAAACATTCTCGTAGTTACCATATCTGCGTAATCTTTGGTTTCCTTCGTCCCAAGCGTGGTAAACATCACCAATTTTCTTGGAGATAAAGTTTGGAGAGGTTGGATCTAAGTTCAAGTTATCAAATCTTTCAAGAATTTGCGGAGCCGCATCGGTATCATTGAGAGATCGGATAATAACCGAGAATGAGCCGTATTCTTCGTCAAGCGAAGCTGGTCCTCTAATTCTGTCAATTTGAACCTTAGCGTTCTTGTTTAACCACTCGCCATGTCCGCGACCTTTAAGTCGGAAAAGCTTCTGAGCGTTGTAGGGTTCGAACGCAGCTGCAGGACCGGTGTCTTGTGCGATGAACCAACCGGCTTTCGCTTCTTGTGACGCAACACCTTTCATTCTGGATGGACCAGAATCATATCCGGAACCCGAAGCGAGGGGGAGCATTATACCCACAAGGTTGGTGGAGACGCTATCTAAGTTATCTCTAAGGAATTGCTCGTAAGTCTCACCAAGCCAGTAGTTCTTCTCTGCGCTGGCGGGGTAGAAATCACCCGAATCAATCAAAGTTGGGTTGGTGTTAATCCGCTTGCGAATGAAGTCTTGGCTACTATCATTGAAGTTGACTGAGAATCTGTCAGTCACGGTCGTGCCGCCATCGCCTTCGTGAAAACCAATTTTAAAATTACCATTTGAATCAGAATCAATGAACGCGCCTAATGACGATGTGATAAGTGCAACGCCAGAATCCGCGGCGGTTCCTTGCTCACCGTGCAAAGAACCACTAAGAAGAGGTACGCCACCATCGGAGTAGATGATTGCACCTAAGAAGAACGAACCGGTTTCAGAGGACTTCGTGGCTGCACCAATGTCTGTAGTTATAGAGCCCGAATGAGCAACAAAAAGACCGTATGCACCACCACCAGTGTCAGTAGTAGAGGGAAGGTTTGTAGTTTGCCATCCTGCTTTTGCGGCTACTGTATCAGCGCGGTTAACTGATTGCTGCCCTAAAAGACGAATGTATGTGAGAGGTGCTACATTTGAGCGAAGGAATGCTTTCGCTGCGTAAGTACCATACATCGGAGACTGGTTGTTTCCATCGCGGTATACGTCGCCGCCACCCTTACCAGGTACCGTTTCACCGAATTGTTGTACGAATTCTTCATAGTTATTAACCACTACGGGCTGCATCGCAAGTCCCTTCTGCGCGCGACCAATAATTACCGGACCAATAATAGGCGGGGTCTCCGTGACGAACGTCTCATCGATCTCGTTAATAAAAACGCCTGGGGATACGAACTTAAAGTTTTTAATTGACATTTAGCAAATTCCTCTCTTGTGTTATAATCGCTTGAATTATAAGCTAATCAACAGTAAATAGTTGACCCATTTTCAAAAGTCTCGCGAGAATACAATAAAATAACACGTTTCAGGAACTATTCAATAAAAAAGCCAGATTCTCCAGGAAGTGGCACACTTTCCCTTGGAAATGTTAGCTCGACTATGTTTTCATCTATTCTTACTATTTTGCGATCATCATTATCGCCTTCACCAATTAAGTAACCTAATACCTTTATATTAATATCGGTGCTGAACATGCGAATGTCCTCATTTAGAGTTGCTACGTTATCGTTAGCACTAAAGCTTTGTTCTATAAACGCTTCATAGAGGTGCCCATTGCGTCTCATAACAAAAGAGTTGATTTGACCGGTCCTTGTAATAAAAGGCGCTAGAAGCTCATTCATCTGCTGTTGATACTCGGTTTTAATTGTAATCTTATAGTCCACATTGACGTAAACTGGTATCGGGATTGAGAGTGTTTGGATGACGATTTTTTTGTTGATTCTCGGGAAATGCTTCTGTAACGCGGCGCCTGTGTTGGTTCTAGTTCCTGAAGCAACAGCGAAGTTTCTTGTTTTGTCCTTAACGATCCTTCTCGCTAAAGTCAGTCTGCCAGCTCTTCCGTTTTGTTTATCAGAATACACATGAGCCTGGTATGCCCCTTTTCTGGCTGGGTCCTTCGTAATGCCTGTGCGCTGAACACTGATTAAAGGCAGCTTTAAGGCGCCAGAATCATCTCTAAGGTCTCTATCGTTCTTTACTTGGAATGCTCTCTCTGGTGTTTGCCACAGAACCTCTACTCTTTTGCGACCTTCGTTCGTTGTGGCGAAGAGGTTTAAGTCTTTCTTAAGCCAAGACGTCATGGAATAGTCAATATTTTCTATATTAGACTCTAACATGCCGATCTCTCTTAATCCAACAGAACCGCTGTTTGGCAATTCAGGCAATTGTGCGAAGTCAAAGTTATCAGGTAGCATCGAAAAGACCCTTTCTGGCTTTCTTAGCCGTTGCAAGTACTTCGAAGGTTTGATCAACCTGTCCGAATAATTTTCTTGGGCGAGAAAGCTTTGTAAGCTCATAATAATTATCGCCGTATAAAATAAAATCGCCCTCTCTAACAAAGAGGTTCTGATCTTCGTTTAATCTGCGCTTATGAAACTTCACAGTAATAATAGAGTCAGCATCAACACCCATTCCTTCCATATATTTGGTGGATTCTTCGCTAAATTCAACTAAAGCGTAGACTCTAACTGGTGAGAGGAAAGTTTTCTCTATTGCCTCTCCATATAAGTCGTGAAAGTTGGTTCTTTCAAGATCGATAGAATAATACAGAATTGTCTGCCCAATGACGTTCTCAATTAGCTCGTCATTTACCTGTTTTACAAGGTCTCGCTCTTTTTTACCTAAGAAGAGCGGTGGTGGGGGCTGATCTGGTCTTTTCCATTCTTCTGACATTTATAGATTATCCTACGAAAATTGGTAATGGGGAGAATGCGAAGGTTTTTGCCGATGCTTCAGCCTTTTCAACGTCATATTTAACAAGCTCTCGGTATTCTGTCGATGCTAACATCTCGGCGAGACTACTTTTAAGTTGCTCCTGTTCTGCTTTTGCTTGTGACAATAACTCTGAGTGGTTTAAAGTCACATTATCGCCGGGAATTGGAATCTGAGTAAACTTTCCGCGGATTTGACCAAGCATTTCCTTGCAAAGCGCGAGACAATACTTTCTAATCCACTGTTTACCCATTGAGTTAATGTTTCTATAAGGCAAATTCTCGTATGGAAGCGTATTCATGTTATTCACGCCAAGTGTTCCATCATCATACTCAGAGTTTTCGCTTGTTGAGTCTTCTTTAATATAGAAGTTAAACCACAGACGATCTAGCCCACCGCCAAACGACTGTGGAGTTGGGAACAACCTAAGCTTATTGTTTCTGATCTCGTATGAAAAGTGCGATGTGCGAGTGAAAATCGAGTCTTCGTACATAATCGCTTGCATTTTGTTCTGCCAAGTTGGAATCAACTCAAATGTAGAGTCATCTGAGAACTGTCCATATGTGTTTAAGTTACCAACTACGTTGATTCCACCATAGTAACCGTAGAAACGCCACATTGCACGTGGAGTCTTATAGTAAACTTTAGTTACAAAGATTCTCTTGCCATCTACGGAGCCAGTAAACGGCATACTGCCTGATGTGCTTGCGTCATTGACTATGTATTGTAAGTCATAATCTTGCTGACCCGAGTTTGGTTTGAAGGAGCCCGAATAAATTGGTCTCGTGCCACCGTAACCAGTGTGAGACATGAGGCCATCCCCGACCCTCTGAGCATAACTGGCTTGAAATCTTGGGACTCTAAGGTTTGATCCTGTTGGTCTAACCGAACCAATCATCTCACCTTT
>TARA_R100000805_G_C3626355_1_pt1 | contig 17393 bp, 9 predicted proteins | sample TARA_R100000805 | Tara Oceans TARA_R100000805 (sample SAMEA2622832) | marine metagenome | biome: marine biome (ENVO:00000447); feature: surface water layer (ENVO:00002042); material: "saline water (ENVO:00002010), including plankton (ENVO:xxxxxxxx)" | depth 5 m
CTTCGTTTGTGTTGATTGGGAAGCAACCTGGCAGCAACTCTGCTATGATTATGATGAGCAGGATGGTTACATTTTCTCCCGTCACTTCTGAACCAGTCGGGGGACTGGCACACCCCAGCGGTTGCCGTCCCCATTTTCGTGTAATTTAAAAGGGTCAAAGGAACACCGCTCATGTCCGCTTCAACTCAGAACCTGGTCGCCATCGCTCAGTCCCTGCCCGCTGGGGTCACCGCTAAGGTCACCGTGATGAAGTCCGCCACCACCCGCCGCCGTCGTTCGCTGCTGAACAAGACCAACTCCTCCGGTCGTTCGGGTCTGGGTTCTCACGACACCGCCAAGGGTTCGTATGTTGCTCAGGGTGACATCGCCATCGGTGCTGGTCGCATGGGAACGCTGAACCCCGTGAATTCCCTGGGTCGTGCCTGGGTGGGTGATAAGGACGCCAACGCCCGCCGACATGCTGCCGTCGCCCGCCTGGATCGCCGTTCTGCTGTTCTGGGTGTGTGATACAGCACCCTTATGGGTTCGTGTTTCGGCAGTGCCCCCCGCCGTGGGGGTGCGTCGGTCGCGCCCGTGTATATAAAACCAATGGGTCCCTGTAAGCTATAAAGTCTTGCTTTCGCGAGCTCTATATAAAACAAAAGTGTAATCGCAAATACCTCTAATGGAAAAAAACCGGGACAAAAATTTTTCGACTGTAGAGGTCGATAGTGTAACAGGGGAGTATGTAATAAAGGTGCCCGAATGGATCATGTCTGAGTTTGGATGGTATGAGGGGACAGAGATAAACATGGAGGTTGATGGTGAATGTATTGTGATACAGGAACTGTAGAGATAGTATTATCATCACCTACAAACGAACATATTCGTTGAAGTTTAATTGACTCCTTATAGATACCCTGTTATAATACTGACGTAACCTACTTTTTCTAATGGCTAAAGGATTTACAGTAAAGGCAAAAAACCCGACTAAGGGAAAGGCAGACGCCCCTGAGTTTGACTATGACAAAGCAAGGGAGATGGTAAGAGGCAAGAGTATTGTTTTCTGTCTACCTGGTCGTGGAGTATCTTACACATATTTGAAGAACTTTGTACAACTGTGTTTTGACTTAGTACAGAATGGTGCAAGTATTCAGATCTCACAAGACTATAGTTCCATGGTGAACTTTGCGCGTTGTAAGTGTCTGGGTGCTAATGTACTGCGTGGACCTGATCAGATTCCATGGGATGGTAAGTTGAACTATGACTATCAGTTGTGGATTGATAGTGATATTGTGTTTAACACTGAGAAGTTTTATCAGTTGGTATTGTTGGATAAAGACCTTGCTTCTGGATGGTATTGTACTGAAGATGGTCAGACGACTAGTGTTGCTCACTGGATGGAAGAAGATGACTTCCGTAATAATGGTGGAGTCATGAACCATGAAACGTTAGAGACCATGGGTAAGCGTAAGAAGCCATTCACAGTGGACTATGCAGGTTTTGGATGGTTGCTCATCAAGAAGGGAGTATTTGAGCATGAGGATATGAAGTATCCTTGGTTTGCTCCGAAGATGCAAGTCTTTGAATCTGGAGAGGTTCAGGATATGTGTGGAGAAGATGTATCATTCTGCCTAGATGCAAAGGAAGCAGGTTTTGAGATCTGGTGTGACCCTCGCGTCAGAGTTGGTCACGAGAAGACAAGAGTTATTTGATACTATGGCAGACTCTTACACGATCATCGTAAAAGGTGAAGTAAGATACAAGAACCTTACTCAAGAGGAATACTTTGAGTATATGGATGACTTGTCGATAGAGTATTATCAGACAGGTCGTCCCCGTCCCTCGGACATTGAAACTAAAATTACAGGAGACTACAAATGGCAATGAGATCAAAGGTTGGTGTGGTAAAAGACGGGTTTATGCCCGGAAAACCGAAGAAGACTCGTCAAGGGTCCGGAAAAAACACTAAGTACGCCGCTTCTTCTCGCAATGGGAAACCTAAGGCATATCGGGGACAAGGCAAATGAGCACATTGATTACTAACCTTCCAACACAGAAAGTATGGGTACGTAAAGAATACCTCTGTGATCATAAGGATGGGTTTGGTGAATTTGTAGAAGGCATTTGGGTATGTGCTAAAAGCATACCTGGTCGTGCTTTTTACTTTGAAACCTACCTTCCACAGTATGGGGCAATGTATGATAAGTTGCCTATTAGTGCATTTGTTGCCGAACCAAAGACACCTGACCCTGACTTAGACCTTCCGAACCTACAGTTCTGGAACTGTATGGACTATAACGTAACTAATATCTGTAAGCAGATTGTTGCATCAATGGAGTGGGAAGTAAGAACCAGGCATTTTGGTTCATTAAAAGGTACATACATCTGTACTCTTGATAACTATCACGGTGATATTGATACTATTGACTCGTCTTGTAGTGAACTACCTGATGAGCACAAGAGTTTTAACCTCATTGAACTGGATAATGGGCAGTTTGCTTTGTATCCTAATAACAGATGTCGTATTTACGATATCTCAATGACACCAAATGATGTAAAAACACCTGACTTTAAGGTATCTACTGAATGGTATCAAGTAGAAAATGGTGTTAAGTGGGGACGACTTGGTGATTGTCATGATTACTTCTGGACTACACCAGAAGAACGTGAAGAATATCCCGTGGTAAATAGTGATGAAGGGATGGAAACCCCTTAAAAAGTTCTGATTCACACAATCAGGAGTAAAAATGGCGAAGTATCACGTCGATCGTGATGTCAACTACATGTATCGTATGTGGGGAACCACAAGTTTAATCACTGACTATTGGACCAAGCCTAGAAAAACAGAAGATCCAGAAGAAATTGCTACTGAAGATATAAATAAAGGCAAGAAAACTAACTGACCAATGGCAATCACTAGGATATCAAGAGGTTTTAAAGACATTAGTTTGTCTTTTGAGCCTCATCCTGTGACAAAAGACTTGCCAGTTCTTAAAAATGCTAACGCTATTAAGCGTGCAGTTCGTAATTTAGTTCAAACTATCCCAGGGGAGCGTTTTTTTCAACCTCTCCTGGGTTCTGACGTTTATAGATCCTTATTTGATTTCGTTGATTACGCCACTGCAAGCGTAATTGAGAACCAAATTATTACAACTATTGAAAACTTCGAAGAAAGAGTTGAAAATGTAGAAGTTCAGGTCGAACCAGAACCTGATATGAACACTTTTTCCGTAACAGTCTTCTTTGATATTGTTGGTCAAGACCTTCCTGTTCAAGAATTCACGTTCATATTAGAGGCGGCACGCTGATATGCCTTTTACTAAGTTCACAAACCTCGACTTTGACCAAATTCGAGCATCAATTAAGAGTTATCTTCGTGCAAATTCCGAATTTTCGGACTTTGACTTCGAAGGTTCCAACTTTTCAGTCTTAATTGACACGCTTGCTTACAATACTTACATCAATGCGTTCAACTCTAACCTGATTGTTAACGAATCTTTCTTGGATTCGGCAACATTGAGAGAAAATGTTGTCTCTTTAGCAAGAAATATTGGTTATGTACCCCGCTCCAGGAGCGCAGCAAAGGGTCAAGTAAGTTTTACTGTACAAACCACCACAACATCACCTACAGTCACCTTAGAAGCGGGTCTGGTATGCGTTGGAATGGCAGAAGAGACCAACTTTGTGTTCTCTATACCTGAAAATATTACAACAACAGTCAATTCTGGTGTTGCAACGTTCGATAATATTGAAATTTTCCAAGGAACCTTCCTCAGAAAGCAGTTTGTTGTTGATGGTTCGTTAGATCAACGCTTTATTCTTGATAATTCGTTCATTGATACGTCAACTATCAAGGTAAATGTCAAAACCAGGAATGATACTGGTCTTGGAAGACCATTTACGACTGCTGATAACATTTTAAACCTGAATAAGAACTCAGAAATCTATCTTTTACAAGAAGTTCAGGATGAAAAGTACGAACTTCTGTTTGGTGACGGATATTTTGGCAAAAAACTGGATAATGGAGACGTAATTACTGCAACTTACATCATTACAGATGGAAGAGATGGTAATGGACCGTCTTCTTTCAGTTTTTCTGGTCGTTTTACTGATAGTTTAGGCAATCCAGTTGTTCCAACAACCACTGTTCAACTCACGACGGATAGAAAAGCACAAAATGGTGGCGATATTGAGCCAATTGACTCAATTAAGTACTTTGCACCAAGGATTTACTCCTCTCAGTACCGTGCAGTCACTGCTAGAGACTACGAAGCCATTATTCAGTCCATTTATCCTAACACAGAGTCCGTTTCTGTCGTCGGTGGTGAAGAATTAGACCCACCACAGTTCGGTCAAGTGTTGATTAGCATCAAACCCAAGAATGGTGACTTCATTTCCGACTTTGATAAGGAACAAATTGCCATCAAACTGAAAAATTATGCAATTTCTGGTGTAAACCAACAAATTGTTGATCTTAAGGTCCTGTTTGTTGAAGTTGACACTGCAGTTTACTACAATAGTTCACAAGTGTCTGATGTTAACGGTCTGAAGACCAAAGTTAGCAACACTTTGAACACATTCTCTGATGCAAACGTCAGTAAGTTCGGTGGTCGCTTCAAATATAGCAAATTAGTTCAAGTTATTGACAATACTGACAATGCTATTACCTCTAATATCACTAGAGTCAAGATTAGAAGGAATTTGAAGGCACTGATCAACCAGTCGGCACAATATGAACTTTGCTATGGTAATAGATTTCACAAAAACCCCGAAGGTTTCAATATTAAGAGCACAGGGTTCAACTTAAGAGGTAGAACTGGTACTTTCTTCTTTACAGACACTCCTGGTGAAGGTGATATGGGTGTTCTGTCTGTTGTAAGAGATATTAATGATGAAGGCAAGTATGAAGTTGCTATCAAGTCTATTGGAACTGTTGATTATGCCAAAGGTGAGATATTGATTAACACCATTGATATCTCAGGCACTGAAAAGGAAAATAATATTATTGAAATACAAGCATTCCCAGATTCCAATGATGTTATCGGTCTCAAGGACCTCTATTTGAGTTTCTCGGTTGCAGATAGCAAGATAAATATGGTGAGAGACACCATTACTTCAGGTGAGCAAATTTCGGGTGTTGGTTATAAGTCAACTTCCAGTTACCTAAACGGGGCATTAAAGAGGGTATAAGTAGATGATTCAAACGGGCTTTGAAAGGCGAGTTAAGATTCAACAGGTAGTTGAAAGTCAACTTCCAGACTTTTTAAGAGCAGAAAGTCCAAAAAGTATTGACTTTCTAAAGACATACTATTCCTCACAAGAATTTCAGAGTGGTCCTTCCGACCTCTCTGAAAACTTAGACCAATATCTTAAATTTGATAACTTAACTCCCGAAGTTATCAGTGGAGAGACGACGTTATATTCTAATATTACCACATCTGAAGATACTATTCAAGTATTTTCTACCAAGGGTTTTCCATCAGATTATGGTCTTTTCAAGATAGGTGATGAGATCATTACCTACACTGGACTCACGACAAATACCTTCACAGGATGCGTCAGAGGGTTCACTGGTATCACTTCATATAGAACTGACCTAGACCAAGAAGAACTCGTCTTCCAGGAGACTACAAGCGCCTCTCACGCTGCTGGAGACAAGGTTCAGAACCTCAGTTCACTGTTCCTCAAGGAGTTCTACAGAAAACTCAAGTATACCTATGCTCCTGGGTTTGAAGATGTTGATTTCGTAGCAGATCTTGACGTAAATAACTTCCTCAAAGAAGCAAGAACTTTCTATGAGGCTAAGGGTACAGAAGAGTCTTACAACATCCTCTTCAAAGTATTATTTGGCGAAACTCCAAAAGTTATTGACCTTGAAGAGTTCCTTCCTAAACCCTCTTCTGCCAAATATATCAGAAGAGAGCAAGTTGTTGTTGAGCGTGTATCTGGTGACCCCAACAAACTTGTAGGACAAACGATTCAGAAGTCTTCTGATCCAAATACACAAGGTTCAGTATCTGAGGTAGAAATATTCACTAGATCTGGTATCAACACATTCTTCAAACTTGGTCTGTTTGTTGGATATGATGACAGAGATCTTATTGAAGGAACATTTGTCATTCAACCAGAAACGAAGGTTATCAACCCTGTTCCTCCAGGTGGAACAACTATTACTGTTGATTCCACAGTTGGTTTCGGAACTACTGGAACCATTATTGCTGGTGATACTACAATCACTTATTCTGACAAAACTATCAACCAGTTCTTAGGTTGTCAAAATGTTGTAAATGCACTTCCGACGAAGACTTCGCTTAGAACAAATGAAACTTTCATTGGATATGAAGATGGAGACATCACAAAGAAGGTAGAAGTAAGAGTAACTGGTGTTCTTAAGGACATCAAACCAATTAATGATATTGTACTTGCAACTGAGGGTCAGAAAGTCAATGTCAAGAACGTTGGTGAAAAGATAAAGAATCCGGTAGAGAAAACTTATAAGCAGTTATTCGCCAACTCCTGGGTCTACAACACTAGTGCCCGTTTCTTCATTGATTCCATAAATGGTTCCAACTTTGACCTTAAGTCTGAACCAGATAAGTCAAATTTAAAAGTTGGTGATAAGGTTGATGTTTTAATTGAGAGCACTGAATTTATCGCTGCACCTGACGCTGTAGTTGCATCAATTAATGGTAAGCAAATTACTCTGAATAATCTGGGTGGTTTTTCACCTTCTGTAAATGTTGAGTACAGTGTTAGAAGAAAACTCAACACAGCCACTAGTTTTGGAACACCTATCTTACAAGGTGATAATATTCTTACAACAGATATTCAAAATGTTTATAATGAGAATGATGAGCACATGTATGTTGCATCAAACTCATTACCTTCGTATGCTATTACGAAAACAACCTTCAATGCATCTATTTCTTCAGTAACTGGTGCTTTCCAAAACTTCAATACTACTACACTTAAGTATTCTATTCTTTCTTTCCCATCACCAGTACCATTTGTAACTGGAGATGAGGTTGTTTATAGCACAACTGGTAACAATATTGTTGGTTTACCTGAAGGTTCTTACTTCGTAAAGGTTCTTTCGCTTTCAAACCAAATCAAACTCTATAGGTCTAGGTCTCTTATTGTCACTGACACTGCAGAAGAGTTTGATATTCCTAGTGGAACACAAACACATACTTTTACTCTTGTCAGTCAAAAGTCAAATGCTATTGCACCACAAAAACTTTTAAGGAAGTTTCCAATACCCGTTAACATTAAGAATGGTGAGGCATCACCTACCGCACCTGGTGCAACAGGTATGTTTGTAAATGGTGTTGAACTTCTTAACTACAAGTCAGAAGATAAGATATACTTTGGTCCTCTGTCTGATGCACGCATCTATACAGGCGGCACAGGATATGATGTTATCAATTTGCCAAATATAAACATTGATGGTAATGCAGCGGTTCAACCAGTTGTAAGAGGGGAACTCAAAGAAATTATCGTAGACCCTCAGTCATTTGATATTAACAGAGTAATATCAGCAACATTGACAGGTGGTAATGGAAGTGGTGCTATATTAGAGCCTATTGTTGATAGAAGAAATAGAGAATTAGAATTTGATTCACGTCTAACGACTTTTGGTGGTGGAGTTGATTTTACTAATGATGATATTTCGTTCCCAGTAGACCACAAACTTACTAGTGGTGAAGCATTACTGTATAACTCAAAAGGCAATGCTGGTATTGGTATTGGTGACTATCAAGGATCTAACGTAATAGGAACCAACAAACTCAATAATGGTTCAACTTACTATGCAGAAGTTGTAAACAATAGATCTATTAGACTCTACGAAACAGAGAATGACTATGCAAGTGGAATCAACACAGTTGGTTTCACCACAGCAAACAACACTGGAACACATTCTTTCAAACTTCGTGAAAGCAAGAATTACTTAAAAGAAATCAAAGTTATTAACCCTGGGTCTGGTTATGAAAACAGAAAACTGTTTGTACAACCAACTGGTGTAGATACCGTATCAAATTCGATCAAGTTTGAGAACCATGGTTTCTCTGATGGAGATGTTGTTGTTTATTCATCTGGCGGAACTTTAGTAAATGGTCTCAATACTACTGACCAATACTCAGTTATCAAGTTATCTGATGATGAGTTTAGACTCGCCAACTCTGGTATTGGTGCTACGGACTTAGGAAACTTCAATAGAAACAACTATGTCAAGTTTGCTACATCTGGTGTAGGAACACAGTTTTTTGCTTATCCAGATGTTGAACTGACACTAAATGTTGACTATGGTGGTTCATCAAATACTATCACAGCAACCCCAGTCATTCGTGGTCCAATCGTTGATCTTTATCTCTATGATGCTGGTTCTGGTTATGGAAGTACTGTTCTTAACTTCCATAAGAAACCTGATATTGATATTGAAGTAGGTAAAGAAGCAGAGGTTCAAGTTATTGTTTCAAACGGACATATTAATAGAGCACAGATTATTAACCCTGGTTCTGAATACACATCTGCTCCTGATCTCAATATCACTGGTGATGGTATTGGTGGTAAGTTAAGAGCAGTAGTTTCTGACGGTAAACTGACTGATGTTATTATTGTCAATACTGGTATTGGATATTCTACAGCAAATACTGTAGTCAAAGTTGTACCTAACGGACAAAATGCATTTATTGAGGCTTCTGTAAGACATTTGAGTGTTAACAACCATAATAGGTATGGAAATGAGATCCTTACTGAAGGGGTTGGTGGTCTTCAGTATGCAATGGTTGGTTATTCAACTGCCATCGGTTCATCTGAATATGGTGATAATGATTCCACAGTCCACTCTCCTATCATTGGTTGGGCGTATGATGGAAACCCAATTTATGGGTCATATGGATATTCTGATGCATCCGACTCAAACTCTGACATTCAGGTTGTAAGAAGTGGATATGTCTTATCACCATCTGATGTTGTTGACAGACCCTCTGGATTCTCAAATGGTTTCTTTGTTGAGGACTTTAAGTTTGATAACTCTGGAGAACTGGATCAATACAACGGAAGGTTCGCAAAGACACCTGAGTTTCCAAATGGAACTTACGCTTACTATGCTGGTATCAATAGTAGCACCTATGCACCAACTTTCCCATTCTTTATTGGGCATCAGTATAGATCAGTTCCTATCACTCAAAACGTAGACCAAGACTTTAAGTTTGAGTCTTCTCAACTCATTAGAAATACACTTCCATATGGTGTTGGTGACCTGGGTATTGATAACGACTTCATCACCGAACCTAATGAAATTAGACTATCTGACTCAACTATCAAGTCAGTCAGTAAGGGTTCTGTAGAGTCCCTCATTGTTAATGAGTCTGGTGATAGATACAAGGTAGGTGATGTTGCTTCATTCGACAACACAGGGTCATTAGGAGGCGGTGTAAGCGCCGTTGTAGAGTCTCTTGAAGGTAAGACTATAAACGAACTGACAACCACTGTTGAGAGTTATCAGAACGTCCAGTTCGTTTGGGATAAGCAAGGTCAAGTATCTGGAAATATTATCCCAACACATACTCTCCTTAACAATGATACTGTTATTGTTTCTGGAGTATCAACATCCATTAAAGGACTGAGTGCTAACCATAAAATTGGTGTTTCATCTGAAAGCGTCATTCTCTTTGCAGAGTTGCCAAGTAATGCAACAGTTGGTGTTGTAACTGATATTTTCGTCAATAAAATTCCTTCTACAGTTTCTGTTGGAAGCACTATTCAAATTAATGCAGAGAGACTTTCTGTTCTTGGAACCTTTAGGGATAGAAAGGTCATCAGAGCCTTAAGAGGAGAAACAGTTGGTACAGCACACACTGCATCCACTCCTTTGACAGTTATTACAGGATCGTTTACATTACCACTTGATGTTCCAAAGTTTGAGTCAAAACTTGACGACAAAGTATATTTTAATCCACTTCAAGCAGTTGGTTTTGGAACTGAGGCAGGTATTGGAACAACAAGAAACTATGTTGTTGGTAATGTTGGAAAATCTGTAAATATCCCAACTCAGAGTCTTTACATTCCTAACCATCCATTCACTGATGGTCAGCAAGTTACATTTAGAAGACTGAATGCAACAAGTGGTATTTCTGTCTCAAATGCAGGAGATAGCACTCCATTCTTGATTCCACAAGTTGCTGATAGCGAAACCATGTTCGTTATCAAGAAGTCTGATGATATCATTGGTCTTACCACTGCAGTTGGTCTGTCTACAGGTGGTGGTTTATTCTGGCGTTCTTTCGGCACCAATAGCAGTGACGAGGACTTCCAGTATTCTCTTGAGTCAAACTATGACCAAGTTACTGCAAGAGTTCAAAAAATCAAGTCTACAGTCTCGGTTTCAACCTCTCATGGACTGGAAGAAAATGACGTTATTCAACTTACTGTAAAACCAAGTCTTTCAGTTGGTATTGGTGAGTCAACAGCAGTTGTAGTCAAGTATAACTCAGCAAATGATAAACTTTCTATTAATCCTATTGGTTTTGGTAATACTGCTGTAACAGTCAATACAGATAACTTTGAGTTAATGAACCACGGTTTCTTAAGTGGTGACAAAGTATTCTATAACTCATCTTCTGCTATCGGTGGTTTACCCGTTGGTTCATACTTTGTAAACAGAGTTGATGATAATAACTTCAAACTGTGCCTCACCAAGTCTGATAGTCTTGCATCACCACCTATTGCTATCAACCTAACCTCTCAGGGTTCAGGTCACGAAATATCCAAAATTAACCCTCAAATCCCTGTTGTTGAAAACAACGACTTAGTATTTGATGTTTCAGACTCAAGTCTTTCTGGATACAACTTCAAACTCTTCTATGATGAGGAGTTCAATAATGAGTTGGTCTCGATAGGCACAACTACCACGTTTAGTGTTGCTGGTGTTGGAACAGTTGGTCTTTCTGGAGCAACAGTCACTCTCAACTATAATGAGAGTCTACCATCTAAGGTATATTATTCTCTGGAGAAGTCTGGATACATTAGCACCTCTGATGTAGATGTATCAAATAACTCAGAAATTCTTTTCGTTGAAAGTTCTTATAACAATTCTTACACTGTCTCTGGTGTAGGAGCAACCACTTTTGATATTTCTATACCTGAGTATCCTGAAAAACTATCTTATAACCAAGGTAATACCGACAAACTTTCTTACACTACAAAGTCTGCTTCTGCAAGTGGTGGTGTAAATTCAATGCAGATTACTTATGGAGGTTCTGGTTACAAGAAACTTCCTAAGTTTGTAAATATTGCATCTACCGCTGGGGTCAACGCTGACATCATTCCAGACTCTAAGTCTATTGGAAGAATTGTCGAATTTAATGTTGATGACCCAGGTTTTGACTTCTCTGCAGATACTACTCTGAGTCCAGAGGTTCTTTTCTCACCAAACTTAACTATTGTTGATAGAAACATTGTTAGTGATGTTGAAATTGTAGACGGTGGTAAAAAATACACCTCTGCACCAGACTTGATTATTGCAGATCCAGAAACTGGAGTTCCTTATACCACTGGTCAACTAAAAGCAACTATTCAAGGTGCATCTGTTTCGTCTGTAGAGATTATTGATACACCAATCGGTCTTTCCGATAACAAGAACAAAGTTTATGCCATAAACAACTCAAACGGTGTAGGTATCAGTAGTGTTATTGCCAACTCAACTGGTATTGTTACTTGTGTTCTTGTTACACCTGTAAACAACTTTACTACAGCACCATTTGCTGTTGGTGATGAAATATTTGTTGAGGGTATTCAAAAGAATGACTCAACTGGAACAGGTTTCAACTCTGCTGACTATAAGTATCAGTTCTTCAAGGTATCTCAATATAATGCTACTAACCCAGCAAGAGTAATATTTGATATCTCTAGTTTGACTACTAATGCTGGTGTAGCCGTAACTGACTCTAACACTTATGCATCAGTCATTCATAAGAATGATTATCCAGTCTTTAATGTAGTTCAAGAACCAAAGAACTTCATTGTTGGAGAAAAACTTCTTAGCAAGTCTGGATCAACATATAGTGAAATTGACCTTGTTGTTCAGGAAGTTCAAAGTGATAACCTCAAGGTTATTGGAAAATATGAGTTAAGTGAAGGAGAGCAAGTATTTGGTCGTGACTCTGGAACTCTTGCAACTATCAAAACTATTGTAGAAAATAGAGCAAGATACGTTGTTGACTATTCTTCAACAAGAGAACTTGGATGGTCTGATGATATTGGTAAAGTCAACCTTGACTATCAAGTCCTCCCAGATAATGACTACTATCAGAATCTCTCATATACTATTAAGAGTAGCATCACTTATGATGATGTTGCGGATAAAGTGAGAGGTTTGGTCCACCCAACTGGAATGAAGGACTTTGTAGATACTGGAATAACTTCAACTACTAGTGTTGGACCAAAAAGTGGAACAGATGCAGTAGACACAGCAACTATTGATATTATTAACACAAATATTGACGGTTCTACCATGAGAGTAGACACCATCAATTTCTTAGACCTTGGTATTGATATTGATGCTCAAAATAACAAATCTAAGTTTATCAAGTTTGCTAATAGAAAACTGACTGACTACTTTAAGTGTGTGTCAAACAGAGTTCTGATGATGGACGACATCGCTAATCAGTTCTCTAATACTGATAGTGAGACAAATGAATTTGTTGACCTTAATGACTTCAGCATACTTGATGGTTTGACACGTTTCCTTGTTCAAGTCAAGAATGTCAATAATGACGAAAGACAACTGACTGAGATTTACACATTACCAACTCCTAACGCTGATATCATTACTTTTGAAAAAGGAAGCGTATTCAATACATCTTCCAAGTTAGGTGATGTAACTGGAAACATTGATGAGAATGATGTATTATCTCTTAGATTTACACCTGTTGATGCTTTAGAGCAAGACTTTGATATTAAAGTGTTGAAAGAAAACTTTAACACTTCACTTGCTGGAATCAATACTTCATCTATTGGTTTCGTCAAAGTAACTGGCACAAATAGCATTGTTGGTTCTGGTTCAAGTGCAAATCTCATAGTCACAGATAATGAAACTGCATTTGCTTTTGTTGAGGTAATTGATCAAACAACTGATGAAAGAAACTTTGTAGAAATGTTCATCGAAAAAGATGGAACGCAAACAAACGTTTCACAATACTTCCTTGACAATGCTCCAAATAACTTCAGCAATAACTTCATTGGAACATTTACCTCATACTTAGACTCTGGTTCTATCAAGTTGAACTTTGAAAATACTGAGACCAATAGTGTTTTGGTAAGAGCAAAGGTTGTTTCATTCGACGATACTTCCGTCGGTATTGGGACATACAGGTTCAAGGCTTTCAATCAACCAGATGGATCAGAAAATTCTGCTCGTCTGCAGTCCAACTTCTCCTCTGGAACTGGTGTGAGAGATATTGTTACTCTTGATGCTCTTGATGTAACTTCTATTAAGTCTGTTGTTCAGGTAGAAACTGGTAACTCAACTGCAGTTCATCAAGTCCTGACTGTAAATGATGGTATTGAAGCAGCTACCACCCAGATGCCATTCCTTTCCATTGGAAGCACTTCTGGCATTGGAACATTTGGTTCTGAGTTTAGTGGTTCTGATATCACAATGAAGTTCTATCCAGATTCCTCAGTCTCTGGTATCGTTACAGTCAAAGCGTTTAATGAACTTCTTCAAACTGATACCGATTTGGTAAATGTACCAAACCCTCTTGAAGTTGGAACATTAACTAAGACTTTCCTCACGGGTGCATATAATGCAATAAATGGTCCAAGAGCAAATAGAACTAAATTCATTGCACAACACAATGGTGTTCCTATTTTCAGAAAGACATTCAACCCAGGTATTTCTACAGTATTAGATCTCACAAACGATACTTTCAATATTGACGATCACTTCTTCAATACTGGTGAAAGACTGGTTTATAACCCTGGTTCATCTTTTGCAGGTGTTGCAGGAACTGCTATTCAAACATCTGGTGGAACTGATCTTCCAACCGAAGTTTACGCTATTCGTGTTAATAAGGATCAGTTCAAACTTGCATCATCTAAAGCAAATGCAAACTCAGGAACTGCATTAACTATAATTGATAATGGTGGTGGTAATGCTCACACCATCGATATGTTTAAGAAACTTGAGAAGACAATTATTTCTATTGATGGTATTGTTCAGCATCCTGTCGCATATTCCAAGTTAGACTATCAACTGACAGATAATGGTGGTTCTATTGGTGTTGGTCAGACATTTATCAGTCTGACTGGTATCTCATCTATCGGAAGTGGAGATCTTCTTAAGATCAATGATGAGTTTGTTAATATTGTTTCAGTTGGTCTTGGAACAACTGCCCTTGGACCTATCACTGGTTCTGGTGCATTCAACCTTGTTCTTGTTAAGAGAGGTTCACTCGGTAGTGTTGAAACAACTCATAATGATGGTGATGCTGCCGAAGTTCATGTTGGTTCATTTAACATTGTAGGAAGTGAAATTAACTTTAAAGAAGCTCCACGAGGAAATGTAACTCGTGGTGTTGATGATGCCAACCTCCCCTTCCCCAAATCTACTTTTGGTGGTCGTGCATATCTCAGAAGTGATTATGATACAAACATCATCTTTGATGATACTTCCAAGTCCTTCACAGGTATTGGTGCAACATACACATTAACAGTTGGTGGTGCTAATACCACAGGTATTGAAACTGGAAGCGGAATATTGTTTGTAAACAATATCTTCCAGACCCCAACAACTGACAATAATGATGGAAACAACTACATCTTTGAAGAAGGAACTGCTGGTATTTCCAGTGTTATCTTCTCAGGTGTTAAAGATGTTAATGGAAACTTAATTCTGTCTGACCATGATGTAAACATTAACCAGTTGCCTCGTGGTGGTGTTCCAGTTTCATTTGGCTCAACCAATGGTCTTGGTATTGCACCTCTCGTAGGAGCATCTGTTACCGCTTTTGTCACGGGTGGTGTTATTCAAAGCGTTGGTATCAGTACTCTTGATATTATCGGTTCTGGATACCGTGGAGTTGTTTCTGTTGCTGTTACTGATACAAATGGTCATGGCGCAGATGTTACTGCAACAGTCGGAGCAGGTGGAACTCTTTCCTTTACTGTAAACTCTGGTGGCACTGGATATACTAACCCAATAATTTCAGTTCCAGAACCATCATATGAGAACCTTGAGTTTGTAGGAGTTTCTAGACCTGGACTTGGTGCTACTACAGAAGTTGGTGAGAACTTACTGGTCAACTTGATTGTTGGTCCAACTTCTGTAACTGGTATCGGTTCTACACTCTTTGAAGTTAAGGACTTCAAGATTACAAGACCTGGATATGGTTTCCGTGAAGGTGACGTTATCAAACCAGTTGGTATGGTAACTGACAGAGGCATCGCTGCGATGACCGACTTTGAACTCACTATCACTGATACCTTTAATGATTCTTTTGCTGCCTGGCAGTTTGGTGAACTGGATTACATTGACTCCATCAAAGTTTATCAAAATGGAACTAGAACTCGTTTCCCACTCTTCTACAGAGGTGAACTGAGAAGTTTCGAACTCGATGAAAACAATACCGACTCACTTGAAATTGACCTGAACGCTATTCTCCTAGTATTCGTAAATGGTGTTATCCAAGAACCTGGAAAGCACTACAACTTCACTGGTGGTACTTCAATGGTATTCACTGAACCACCCGATCCCGATGAAGATGTTGATATCTTCTTCTACAGAGGAACAAGAGGAACAGATAGTTTCTCCGTCAATATTGTAGAGACAATAAAGCGTGGTGATACTCTTAAACTCTATAAGAATATCAATAACCCAAATACAGTTGAGCAAGAGCCAAGAGTTATCTATGATCTTTCATCTTCAGATAAGATTGAAACTAACCTCTATGCTGGTCTTGGTATTGATGAAGTCAACTTCAAACCAATTAGTTGGACTAAGCAAAAGGTTGATAGAAATATCAGTGGAGATCTGGTTTACAAAAACAGAGACTCTATTGAACCAATGGTGTTCCCAACTTCACGTATTATTGGTGATGTTTCCTTAACAGATACTGAGATATTTGTCGATAACGCACAGTTCTTCGACTATGAGCAAAGCACTCCAATTGAAGTAGATGGTGTTATCGTTGCTAATAACACAGACCCTGTTGCTGCTGCCCTGACTGCCACTGTAGGTCCTAACGGAACCATTACAGATATTACAGTGGTTGATAGTGGTTCTGGTTATCTGACTCCAAATGCAGTTGTTAGACTCTCTGCACCAAAAGCAATAGGTGTTGGTGTTGGAACCACTGCTGAAGCAACTGTTGCTGTTGTAAATGGTTCACTGGTTGTTGGTGGTGCTACGATTACTAACTCTGGTTTTGGATATACTCACAGTGCTCCTCCACAAGTTATTGCAGATACCACAGCAGTAAGATATGAAAATGTCTTGAATGCTGATACTGTTGAGGGATGGGTCGGTATCGTTACAGGTGTACGTAGCACTACTGGAACTGGTGGTCATCCACTTGCATTAGAGTTCCATGTTAACTCTTCCACATGGGCAGGTTTGAATGCTGGATATCCAGTATTCATTAATGGAACACGTTCTGGACATGGAGTTGTTTCTGTTGATGGAAACGATACATCTACAGTTGGTGTTGGCACCACATTTGCAGACAACGTTTACATTGTTCACCAAGTTTCTAATGTTGCTAACAATGGTATTCTCACCTGCAACGTACTCTCTACAACAAACTTAAGCAACTTTAATGTTTCTGGAACAACGTCTCAACCATGTGGACGTGTTTCGTGGGGAAGAATTTCTGGTTTCTCTAGAAGTTCAACACCAGTTTCTATTGGAGTAACAGGTTTGACTGTTGACTCTGGTTTGTCAACATTCCCAACCATTCAAAGAAGAGGAACTGGGTTTAAACAAACTGGTGGAGCAGGTTTATAAATATAGAAAAAAGCTAGCACGATGGCGGCAATTGTCACAGATCAGTTTAGAATATTAAATGCGAGCAATTTTGTTGACTCCGTTACTAGTACTTCTAATTCATATTATGTCTTCGTAGGTTTGTCCAACCCTACGACATCTGGTTTTGGGCGTGTATCTAACTGGGATAATAATACTCCAGTTCCTACAGATAACACTGATTATCAAAACTTTGTAAGCGATAATATTTCTTTCGGAAGAAAAGTCACATCTTCCAATGTTAGAAGATTGATAAGAAAGATTGAATGGTCCAAAGGGACAAAATATGAGATGTATCGTCATGACTATAGTTTGACGAACCCATCACCTATTACCAACTCTTCAAGACTTTATGATGCGAACTACTATGTAATGAATAGTGAGTTCA